>ENA-ORXI01001899-ORXI01001899.1-sediment-metagenome-genome-assembly--contig:-NODE-1899-length-15746-cov-43.950986_pt1 | contig 15746 bp, 14 predicted proteins | sample MGYA00237861_ERZ511468 | MGnify/ENA primary metagenome ERZ511468 (study PRJEB26299, sample SAMN06266213) | sediment metagenome | isolation source: Hudson Canyon methane seep mesocosm | place... | reverse complement strand
CAACAGCTCACGACACTACATTTTTAAAGAAGATTTGCAAAAGACCGCAAATGCACTTGGGTTAGAAATCAGGATTGCCCATTATCCTCCTTATACTTCTAAGTATAACCCCATAGAGCATCGGTTTTTCCCTCATGTAACGCGAGCATGTGAAGGCGTTGTATTTGACTCGGTTGAAACGGTAAAAATATTAATTTCTAGAGCATCAACGTCAACAGGGCTGACAACAATTGTTAACATACTCGATAAAGTTTACGAGACAGGACGAAAATATGCCGCTGACTTCAAAGAAATAATGCCGATTGTATTTGATGAATATTTACCAAAATGGAATTATCGTGCAATTCCTCAAGAATAATTAATATCGGGAAGTTGTTTTGTGCACGTTCCTAACTAAAAATAGATTACAGATATTAGACATTCTGGATAGTTGCCTACCTGATTGCGGAGGAAACCCACCTTATAGTGTAAGTTCGGTCATTTACACATTAGATATGGATGGTACAAAATACATTCGTAGTGCAATATTTAGAACAATTAAAGACCTATTCGACAACGGGTTATTGATTAGAGCTAAACAGCCATTAGATCGGTATGAGGGGCTAAACGGTTTTGAGTGGTCGTATCAGTTAGCAGATAAAGTTGAGCACAATAAGTTGAATACTCGTTGTGATAAATTTTGTAAAAAATCATTGAGAGCAATGCAAGGCTGCAATTTCTTTGATGCTGTCTTTGGTTATGGGCTTAAGCCAGATGAAGCTAAGCAACTTATAGCCGAAGGTAAAAAGCTATTAATGCTGACACATCCTGATAAAGTTGGGCAGGCATATCTTGAAAGGTTTAAGCGGGTATCAATTGCTAATACTGCGTTACGTGGTGGAGTTCCTTTACCTGATGATGCAGCGCCGAAAGCAGATGAGGTATTACGGGATAAACTATATTTACCGTATTAATAGCTAATCCTGAAGCACTCAGATTTCCTAACAAGGGTTAATCATCCTGCTAAAGTAATTTCATACAATGTAACAATGAACACCTGATGCCATAGGTGGTGGTACTTATAGGGTAAACTGAACAGCAAATAAGCCAAGTGCTGACTGTAATGGTCAAGTAAAGCAGGACACTTTCTTAGGCCTGTTTCTTATAAAACTCACGCTCAAACTCTAGGGGTGGTTTATAACCCAATTTAGAGTGTATTCGCTTACCATTATAAAAAGCCAAGTAATCAATAATACTCAACTTTGCTTCATCTTCATAACCGACAAATGGTTACGATACTCTTTGCTTGCATATTGGCTACCCCGATCTGAGTGATGTAGCAGTCCTGCCCTTGGTTTTCTGCGCCAAAAGGCCATTTGTAAGGCATTCACGCAAAGTGAAGTGCGCATAATAGGGGCGTTAATCGTCCAACCAATGACTTGACGTGAAAACAAATCAATCACAACCGCCAGATAAATCCAGCCTTCCAGCGTCCAAACGTAGGTAATATCTGTCGTTCCATACCTTATTAGGGGCGGTCACTGTAAACTGACGATCAAGCGTATTTGGCGAGATCGAATCATTATGATCACTGTCAGTGGTAATTTTGAATTTCTTCGGATAACGCACTTTTAACCCAAGCTCAGACATTAATCGCGTTACTTTATAACGACCTGCCTTAATGCCTAGTTTACTTAGCTTATCTGACATCCGACGACTTCCATAGACTTGTTTATTTTCATAAAAAAGAGTCTTAATTTTATGTTTTAGTCGATTCTCTTCTCTTTCTATCTTTTGTTTATCAGGGTTGTTAACCCAGGCATAATAGGCGCTGGTACTGACATTCATAACACGACATAAAACTGTTACAGGATACGTCTTCTCTTGCTCACGAATAAATTGGTATCTTATTCGGCTTCTTTCGCAAAGAAGACTGCGGCCTTTTTTAATATTTCACGCTCCACCCGCAGTTGTTTCTTTTCTTTACGTAGCCGAAGCAATTCATCATGTGCATTCAGATTTAAAGTAGGCTCGTTTTTAACCGATTCCTCTTCAGGTCCTTTCTCTGCTTTTACCCAGCGTCTAATCGCGCTTAAAGATACGCCTAAATGATCCGCAGCCTGTTGCTGTGTGTATCCATTCTTAATAACTAGTTTGGCGGCATCCTGTTTAAACTCTAGTGTGTACTTAGGTTTTGTCTGTTGGTTTTTGTTATTCATTTTGCACCTCTAATGATAGTGTAAATTAATCTCTAGAAGTGTCCTGCTTTATTAAACCATTACAATCTCTATGGGTTCAATTCCCCGCAGCTTGCTGCGATTAAATCCTAAGATTAGTTAATACCCCGTCCGCTTGCGGCGGGGTGGTTTATTTACAAAATATAACTTTAAGTATGAAACCACTTTGGAATAGGTTGTTTGCTAAGCCGCCTGCACGAACAGCCGATTGCGGAACAGGCAGGGTAAAACTTAGAAGTGATACTTCTTGGCGCGGTGGTCGTGACGCTGAATATGCCGATAAACTAATATCAGTGCAGCGGAAGCTAAGCAAGAAAAAGCCGTTAAGCAGCTCACATTTTAAGTTGAGGGTATTTGTGAAATTATACTGTAAGTGCTTTATAAAGTTTGATAGGTTAAGGTGAGGCGCCGTTAAAACAGAGAAAGCATTGAAGGTATTTTGGAGCTGCAGCAAGACTAACCTATAGAGGGTTAATTTTTTATAAAGTAGATGATAAAAATAAATTTAGTGATAGTTATTTAGACTTAGCAAAGCTCTTTAATATATTTTTTGAATTACTAAGCCTATCTAAATTAAATTTTAAATATTTAATTTCAATCATATGGTACAAAAAAGTAAGTCTAAATCTCATTTCTAAAAAAAAGCTTATAAAAACCAAAACTACGCTTGCTAGGATGAAAGGAAAAAAAGATAGTGCTAATGAATAAAAGAGAAGGTTACGATTAGAAAGAAAATCAATTGGGATGCTAAAAGTATATGGAGAGGTTGTAATATTTATACCAAATAAGTGCCCAGGGGGGCTAAAGGAAAAATTATTTGGTATTTCAATTGGGTAGATAGTGGAAAAAGTGCAAAATATTAAAGCTAGTGTACTGCTTAAAGCTGCTGTTATTGGACGAGGAGAGAATATTGCTAGGAAATAGAAAATAAGAGTATAAACAGTACTTAAAAGTAGAATTGTAAATATTTCATTTCTAGGGAAAATTCCATTTATACTTTCGAGCCCGCCAATAAATAGAAAAAAAAGTGCAATGAGAGCGGTATAGATATATATGGGTTGAATCTTTAATGCCGTAATCTCTTGAGACTCTTTAATTTTTAAGTCTAAACTCTTATCTTCATCTCTAAGTGCATTAAGCTTGTCTGTAAGCTTATTTTTTATTTCTCTAGTATCAGCAGAATTAAGATCCTCATCTGATAATACTTCAAGTTTAGCATCTAGTTCATTTTTTTTATCTTCATATAGGCTCGCTAAATTACGAACACTATAGAGGAACCCCTTTTTTATTACCTGTCGTAATTGTTCTGATGCAGCATAGGAGAGATTAAAAGCAACAGCTAGCTGAAAAAAAGAAGCAAAAGGAGTTAGTAGGTTTGTGTAAGCATCCATGTATATTTTAAAGTGAAATCAGAAAAAATGATTATCAAAGATTTCTTTTAATTTTAATGCAATATTAGAGTCATTAAAATTACATACAGCCTTATAATTCATTTTATCAACTTCTATTCTGTATGAACTACTATCCGAAACGGTAAAGTGATAAACATTTCCACTTTGAAATCGAGATTTTAATTCATTGATAAATGCTTCTGGGATTTTTTTGTAAATGATACGGTCAGGATATTTAACCGAGTATTCCATTACTTTAGCTAAAGCAGGAGATATATTACTTGTAGTTGGTATATTTTCAAGGAATAAAAAGAATTTTTTATCTGATGATAAGAATTTGTCTAGTTCTTTCATGAAATATGTATCTTTCGTAACATTTTGGTTGAAAGACCCTGAAAAAAACCTTATTTCATTTTCAGTTTTCTTTAACATGTGTTCAAGAACAATGGCTGCATGCTCTGGACCTTTATTAGAGAATTCATTTTCAATTAAATTTTCTGAAAGATATTTTACAGCATTCCTGTAAGAGTCCATGTTTAGTTACCTTAAATCAGTGAGCTGTAATAAAAATTATTGGCTTTTATACGGTTTATATAAAGGAGTGTAATTATTTAGCCCCTTATACCTATAAACCCAGTATATATAAATTATAAGGTATAAGGTAACTAAGGTTCTAACTGGCAAGCTAAATTTTTTTAGTTTTTTTACGTTTTTCACAACATCTTGTAGTGACAATTTATAAATAGCACAATATGGTGTGTTTTTTATGAATTTTAAATTAAAGGTCAATCATGAGCCGTAATTTGTATCATATTGTTTTATAATTACATTTATTAGAGAGTGTTTTTTTTATTAAAAAATTAATCGGCAACCATTGCAGGATAAAAATTGATTTCATTTTTTGCGTAAAATGACTTAGAGACACTAAGAATTATAAACAAAAAACTATTAGGCCATTGCAGTAATGTCAAGGTGGATTTTTTGTGATAAAAATAGTGGAAAATAACAAAACGGTTTATAATTTTAAATAAAAAATACATTTTATAAACCTTAAAAAGGTATTGATTGGGGGAGGGAGTATGTTTGCAGAGCGACTAGTTCTAGCTCGTAAAGCAGCAGGATTAACAATGAGTGCACTTGGCTCAGAGGTAGGTGTGTCTGCTAATGCGATAAAAAAATATGAGCATGGCGATAATATGCCCACTTCTAAAAATTTACTTAAATTAGCAAAAGCACTTAATGTTCGTTCAGAATATTTCTTTCGTCCGATTAAAGTTAATCTAGAAGGTGTTGAATACCGTAAACGAGCAAATGCACCACAAAAACTATTAGATAAAATTAATGGTGATGTTATGGAGCAGGCTGAACGCTGGACAGAATTATTGGGTGTATATCCTGACTCAGTAAAACCAGTTCCTCAGTTTGTTTTGCCTAAAAGCTTACCTGACCGAGTTACAACATCGAATGAGATTGAAGCCATAGCCGATTTAATGCGGCAGCAGTGGAGTCTTGGGCTTAACCCTATTCATGATATGGTTGATACCTTAGAATCAAAAGGTATTATGATTATCAATACCTCCGTGGAAGCGAAGAAAAAATTTGATGGCCTAGCAGGTAAAATAGAAAATACACCCGTAGTGGTGATTTCTAGTCATCAACCGGGTGACCGCCAACGGTTTACCTTAGCTCATGAGTTGGGCCATCTTGTCTTGCATAACCGTTTAGCAGAAGGTCTGGAGGAAGAAAAAGCCTGCAATCATTTTGCGGGGGCTTTTTTACTTCCAAAGCAAGCAATTCAAGAGCATTTAGGGGTAAAGCGCAGCGCTTTGGAGGCTCAAGAGTTATTTATGCTCAAACATGAGTTTGGTATCAGCATGATGTCAATCCTGTTTCGAGCAGGGCAATGTGGAATCCTTAGTGAAAGCCAGCAACGCGGCTATTACATGAAATTTAATAAGCTAAAGTGGCGAACCCAAGAGCCGGGTGAACCCTACCCAAATGAAGAAACCTATTTATTCAAACAATTAGTGTATCGAGCTTTAAGTGAAGAATATATTGGTGAGTCTAAATCTGCTGAATTATTAGGCATATCACTTTCAAGATTTCACAAAGAACGAAAGCTAGGGGTAACGAGTGCAGCTATTAATTAGTGATGCCAATATCCTAATTGACTTAGAAGAAGGTGATCTGATTAAAGAGCTATTTCAGCTACCCTTTATCTTTTCCACTCCTGATATTTTGTTTGAAGAAGAAATGTCAGAAGAGCACAGCTATTTACCTGATTTAGGGTTACAGCTTGAAGAGTTGAGTGGTGAAGTAATGTCCTTGGCATGGACACTAACGCAAAAATACACCAACCCAAGCCGTCATGACTGTTTTGCACTTGCTTTAGCAAAAGATAAAAAATGTCCCTTGTTAACAGGGGATAAGGCTTTGAGGCGAGCGGCTGAAACCGAGGCGGTAATGGTTAATGGTACATTATGGATTATAGAGCAAATGATACATCAAAAACTCATTACTCTAGACCAAGCAAGGCAGGCATATCAACGAATGAAAGACTCAGCTAGACGCTTACCTTGGAATCTAGCAGAAAGTAGCTTGCAGGCAATAGAAAAAGAAATGTAACAATCGGAATTAGCTTTAGGGATAGATATGGTTAACCAAAATCCAGAACAAATAGCACGCGATAAAATTGATGAATTACTTCAAGCTTCGGGCTGGACTGTACAAAATAATAAACAGATTGATTTTAGCTCAGGCCAAGGGCAAGCTGTTAGAGAGTACCAAACCGATGTAGGCCCCGCTGACTATGTTTTATTTGTCGATAAAAAAGCAGTCGGTGTGATTGAAGCCAAACGAGAAAATATTGGGCATAAAATTACCGATGTAGAAACACAAACCGAAGGCTATGCCAATGCCACACTTAAATGGGTTAATAACCAAGAACCATTACCTTTTTTATACGAAAGTACAGGTGTTATTACTCGCTTTACCGATAGCAGAGACCCTAAGCCCCGCTCCAGAGAAATTTTTAGTTTTCACCGCCCTGAATCATTAAAAGAGTGGCTAGAAAACACGCATTCACTCCGTAGCCGATTAAACCACATTCCAGCACTTAACCCCGATAAACTCCCAGCTCAAGAATTAGGACTAAGAGATTGCCAGGAAAGCGCCATTGTTAATTTAGAAAAGTCATTTAGAGATAACCGCCCTAGAGCATTAATCCAAATGGCAACCGGCGCGGGGAAAACCTATACCGCGATTACGGCCATGTATCGCATACTGAAACACGCCAAAGGCAAACGCATCTTATTTTTGGTGGATACTAAAAACTTAGGTGAACAAGCAGAGCAAGAAATGCTCAACTTTACCCCCAGTGATGACGCTAGAAAATTTACTGAACTCTATGCAGTACAACGCTTAAAATCATCAAGCGTCCCCAAAGATGCACAAGTTTGCATTAGCACCATTCAGCGCATGTACTCCATATTAAAAGGCGAAGAGCTAGATGAATCTTTAGAAGAACTCAATCCTGCTGAACAGCTTACCAAGCCTAAAGATGCAATGCCCGTGGTCTATAATCCCAAAGTACCGCTGGAGTTTTTTGACTTTATCTTTATAGATGAATGCCACCGCTCCATTTATAACTTATGGCGACAAGTATTAGATTATTACGATGCATTCTTAATTGGTTTAACAGCCACGCCAGACAATCGTACTTATGGGTTCTTTAAGAAAAATGTAGTCAGTGAATATGATCATGAAAAAGCTGTAGCAGACGGGGTTAATGTTGGTAATGAAATTTTTACCATAGAAACAGAGATAACAAAAAAAGGCGCGACACTTAAAGCCAAGCAACAAATTCAACACCGAGAGCGACAAACCCGCCGAAGACGTTGGGAACAACAAGACGAAGATGAAAACTATTCTGCAACTCAATTGGATAGAGATATTGTTAACCCAGATCAAATATTAACAGTGGTTCGTGCCTTTAAAGACAGCTTGCCGACTATTTTTCCAAACAGAACAGAAGTGCCTAAAACGCTTATCTTTGCCAAAACAGACAGCCATGCAGATGATATTATTCAGACGGTGCGAGAAGAGTTTGGTGAAGGCAATGCCTTTTGCAAAAAAGTCACCTACAAAGCGTCTAAAGACAAAAAAGATGCCGAGGGTAACTTAATTCAACGAGGCGAAGACCCCAAATCGATATTATCTCAATTCCGCAACGACTTTAATCCACGTATTGCCGTCACCGTCGATATGATCGCCACAGGCACAGATGTAAAACCACTGGAATGCCTGCTATTTATGCGTGATGTTAAAAGCCGCAACTACTTTGAGCAAATGAAAGGTCGTGGCACACGCACACTGGATCATGATGATTTAAAAAAGGTCACGCCCTCAGCGCAAATGGCTAAAACCCACTATGTTATTGTTGATGCTGTCGGTGTGACTAAAACATTAAAAACCGCTAGTCAGCCTTTAATCACTAAACCCTCCGTGGCACTTAAAGACTTAGCAACAGGTGTGATGATGGGAGCCAATGATGCGGATACCATTAGCTCACTGGCAGGACGATTAGCCAGACTAAACAAACAGATCGAAACCAAAGACCAAGCCAAAATAGAAAAAGCCGCTAAAGGCACAAGTTTAACGAAAATAATCAATGGCTTATTGGATGCCATAGATGGCGATAATATAGAACAACGCGCCTTGCAATTAGCAGAACAGCTAGCGGGAACAAACCCTGGGGATGATAAACGCAAAGCGGCACAAGCCGAATTGGTCAGTGCAGCCGCCAATGTATTCAATGGTGATTTAATTGAATTGCTGGACAATATTCGCAGGGATAAAGAGCAAAAAATAGACCATACCAATCTTGATACTTTAAGCAAAGCAGAATGGGCGAAAGATAGTTCTGAACAAGCACAGGTAATCACCCAAAGTTTTACTGATTATCTTAATGAGTATAAAGACCAAATTGAAGCCCTGCAAATCTTCTATAGCCAGCCCCACCGTAGAAAAGAACTGACACTCAGTATGATTCAAGAGCTAATGGATAAACTCAAAGCCGATAAACCTACCTTAGCGCCATTACATGTATGGCAGGCTTATAGCCAATTAGACAGTACGCAAGGCAAGCAGCCACTCAGCGAACTCACCGCATTAGTGGCCTTAATGCGACATGTGTGTGAAATTGACAGGGAATTAACGACCTATGATGCCACGGTAAGGCGTAACTTTCAGAATTGGGTAATGAAGCATCATGCAGGTGCAGGTGATAAATTTAATGAACAACAAATGCAATGGTTACAAATGATACGCGATCACATGATAAACTCTTTCCATTTTGAACGAGACGACTTAGAAATGTCACCGTTTGATGCACAAGGAGGCTTAGGCAAAATGTATCAATTATTTGGCGATAAAATAGATAGTTTGATTGATGAATTAAATGAGGCGTTGGTAGCTTGATGAGTGTAAATAAAGAGAAATTACCATCATCATGGGAAACAATACCTCTTGAAGACGTTGTAAATGTAAATCCAAAGATTGATAAATCAATATTTGATAATGAATTGCCTGTTTCATTTGTTCCTATGCCAGCTGTAGAAGCGGAAACAGGGAATATAAATATTTCAGAAATAAAGACCTTTGAATCTGTTAAAAAAGGATATACAGCATTTCAGGAACATGATGTTTTATTTGCAAAAATAACGCCTTGTATGGAAAACGGAAAAATGGCAGTTGTTCCGAAATTAATAAATGGGCTTGGTTTTGGCTCAACAGAATTTCACGTTCTTCGTTCATATTCTGGTGTTTCACCGCAATATATTTATTATTACGTTTCATCTAAAACATTTCGTGTAGATTCTGCTCATAACATGACAGGGGCGGTTGGGCAGCGGCGTGTGCCAGCAACATGGTTAGGGCGCGTTAATATTCCTTTACCCTCTATCAAAGAACAACACCGCATCGTAGCCAAAATTGAAGAGCTATTCTCCGAGCTGGATAAAGGTATAGAAAGCCTAAAAACCGCCCGCGAACAGCTTAAAGTTTATCGTCAAGCACTGCTAAAAGATGCTTTTGAGGGAAAATTCACCGAACAATGGCGTAAAGACAATACAGATAAACTAGAATCAGCTGATGATTTATTGGCGCGTATTCATCAAGAGCGCGAAACCCGTTATCAGCAGCAGTTAGATGTTTGGAAAGCTGCGGTTAAACAATGGGACGACAAGGGGAAGGAAGGGAAGAAGCCTGCTAAACCAACATCACTCATTCCACTTAAATCAATTGACTCAGACAAGGCTGATAGCTTACCTGCATTGCCGAAAGGTTGGGTTTGGACGTATTTTGAAAATTTAATTGAATATGTTACCTCTGGGTCTCGCGGTTGGGCAAAATATTACGCAGAATCTGGAGCAACTTTTATTAGGGCACAAAACCTTAAATATGACCGGTTAGATCTTGGTGATGTTGCTTTTGTTGCTTTACCTGGCACTGTAGAGGGTAAGCGGACTTTAACTAAAAAAGGAGATTTGTTAATAACAATAACAGGAGCGAATGTTACTAAAACAGCTTATGTAAAAAATGATATTGGAGAGGCTTATGTTAGTCAGCATGTAGCTCTATGTCGGTTGGTAAACAGTAATATTGCAAATTACCTATTCATGTTTTTAGTTGCAGGAGTTGCAGGTAGAAAACAGTTGGAAAATGTTGCTTATGGCGCAGGAAAGCCTGGCCTTAACCTTGAAAATATTAAAAAATTATTAGTGCCGATACCATCTACTGATGAGTGCGTAATTATTGCTGAATCTTTTGAAAAAAATAGTTCAATTTTTGACCAGCTTGATAATACACTGTCTGAACAAGTTTTAAAGTCCCAAACTCTACGCCAATCCATCCTAAAAAAAGCTTTCTCAGGCCAATTGGTCCCACAAGACCAAAACGATGAACCTGCTTCAATATTATTAGAACGCATTAAAACCGAAAAAGTCGAGCAGGATAAGCAAGCTAAAGCCAGAAAAACAACTAAAAGGAGGTTAAAAGCATGAGTACATTCGACAGCACTAAAACCCCATTACCCGATATCATTAAAGAAATCATGGAAGGTAAGTTACAGCTCCCTGACTTTCAACGCGGCTGGGTATGGGATGATGAGCATGTGAGTTCACTGTTAGTAAGTGTCGCTCGCTCTTTTCCTGTCGGCGCGGTCATGCTGTTGGAAACAGGGGGTGATATTCGTTTTCAAGTTCGTCCGATAGAAAATCTGAGCTTTAGCGCTGAGATCCCTGACCCAGAGCGTTTAATTTTAGATGGTCAACAGCGGCTGACTTCTTTAACACAAGTGTTGGCTTTAGAGTCACCTGTAAAAACTTTTAATGAAAAAGGGAAGCCGATTAACCGCTTTTATTACATTGATATTCATGCTGCATTGGAAGATGATTCACTCGATGATGCGTTTATTGCGGTAAGAGATGATCGTACTCTCAGGAAAAATTTTGACCGCGATATTGTCTTAGATTTATCGACACCACAAAAAGAGTGTGAGGCATTTTATTTTCCTTGTAATCAGATTTTGAACTCAGATGCCTGGGAAGAAAGCCTACAAGAATACGCATTTGAAAAATTTTCAACCTATATGAAGTTCCGTAAAAAAATTCTTAATGCATTCCGCTCCTACCAGCTGCCTGTGATTGCCTTAGGAAAAACCACTAGCAAAGAGGCAGTCTGCTTAGTCTTTGAAAAAGTGAATACTGGCGGTGTGCCACTTTCGGTATTTGAGTTAGTCACTGCCGGTTTTGCCGCAGAGGGTTTTAATCTGCGTGATGACTGGTATGGAAGTACCCTGCGTAATATCACGGGACGAGTTGAACGCATTAAAGCAGAGCCCATCTTAAAGTCAGTTGAACCTAGCGACTTTTTACAAGGGGTCAGCCTATTACACACCCGTAAAAAGAGACAACAGGATATTGCGGAGGGTAAAACAGGTAAATCAATTTCTGCAGTCAGCGCTAAGCGGGTATCAGTTTTATCGCTATTTCTAGCAGATTACCAATTATGGGCACCCGAGGTGGAGCAAGGGTTCTTACTGGCAGCTAAATTCTTGCGTAAAGAATGCTTTTTTTCCGCTAGAGATTTACCGTATCGAACGCAGTTAATCCCTTTAGCAACAATTCTATCCTGTTTGAAGGAGCGTTGGTTAGAACCCAAAATATACCAAAAATTAAGTCAGTGGTTTTGGTGTGGAGTATTGGGTGAGTTGTATGGTGGCGCGGTTGAAACACGTATTGCTAATGACCTAGAAGAAGTACTGGCTTGGATAGAAACTGATACAGATGAGCCGCGTACTATCTATGAAGCTTCTTTTAGTCCTAATCGTCTTGATACGCTGCGTACTCGACTAAGTGCGGCTTACAAAGGACTCAATACCTTAATATTACGTCAAGGTGCTGAAGACTTTTTCTGGAAAGCAACTATTCAAGAGCTTGATCATGAAGAAGTGGCGATTGATATACATCATATTTTTCCAAAGGCCTGGTGTGAGAGAGAGGAAATCAAACCAGCAGTGTTTAACTCAATTATCAATAAGACACCTATCTCCTATAAAGCTAATCGAATGATAGGGGGTAAAGCTCCGTCAAAATACTTGGCATCACTACAACAGCATAAGCAGGTAGGTCTTGATGATGAGGCGATGAATGCTTTGTTGGTCAGTCACTATATTGACCCTGGTTCATTGCGTGCCAATGATTTTAGAAAGTTCTACGTACAAAGAAAAGAAACCATGTTAACAGTTGTTGAAGCTGTGATGGGTAAGTCGGTGGATCGAGGTGTTAGTGTCGAAAGTAGTGAAGAAATGGAGCAAGAGTTAATGTTGGAGAATGTAGAGTGAATGCTGAATCAATCGTTTCCAAAGTCTGGAGTTTTTGTACCACCTTACGTGATGATGGTGTGGGTTATGGTGATTATTTGGAGCAACTTACTTACTTGATCTTTTTGAAAATGGCGGATGAATACAGTAAACCGCCTTATAACCGTGATGTGGGTATTCCTGAGGAATATAACTGGCAAAGCCTACGCACTAAAAAAGGCGCAGAACTGGAAGTGCATTATGTGACTTTGCTACGTGAGCTATCCAAAAACAAAGGCATGTTAGGGCAGATTTTCACTAAATCACAAAATAAAATCCAAGACCCTGCCAAATTGTCACGCCTGATTGAAATGGTGAATGATACTAATTGGGTGATGATGGGCGCGGACACCAAAGGTACAATTTATGAAGGTTTATTAGAGAAAAATGCTGAAGATACCAAATCAGGTGCAGGGCAGTATTTTACCCCACGGTCTTTAATTCAGACCATGGTGGAATGTATGCGCCCAGAGCCTAAGCAAACCATTGCAGACCCTGCTTGTGGGACAGGTGGTTTCTTTTTATCGGCTTATGATTACCTGGTAAAGCATCATGCAATGGATAAAACCCAGAAAGCGCATTTAAAACACGAAACTTTTAGCGGTAATGAGATTGTCGCCAATACGCGCCGCCTGTGTTTAATGAATATGTTTTTACACAATATCGGTGAGATTGATGGTGATAGTGCCATTAGTGGCAATGATTCTTTAATTGCCACTCCCACAAAAACAGTGGATATGGTTTTGGCTAATCCACCATTTGGTAAAAAAAGCAGTATGACCTTTACCAATGAAGAGGGTGAGCAAGAAAAAGACGGTTTAACTTATAACCGCCAAGATTTTTGGGCAACCACATCAAATAAACAAGTTAACTTTGTGCAGCATATTCGCAGTATGTTGAAATCAACAGGTAAAGCAGCGGTAGTTGTACCTGATAACGTGTTATTTGAAGGTGGTGCAGGCGAGATCGTGCGTAAAAAGCTGATGGAAACCACTGATTTGCACACCATCTTACGACTACCTACAGGTATTTTTTATGCTAATGGGGTAAAGGCGAATGTATTATTTTTTGATAACAAACCTGCACAAAAAGATCCGTGGACAAAAGAGATTTGGTTTTATGATTATCGGACTAATATTCACCATACATTAAAGAAAAAACCGATGCGCTTTGAGCACCTTCAAGACTTTATCGCCTGTTATCAGTCAGGAAATAGGCACTTAAGAACTGATAATTGGAATGAACAAGAAAGCCTTGAAGGCCGCTGGCGTAAATATAGTTATAAAGGTATTATTGCTAGAGATAAAACCAGCCTAGATATTTTTTGGTTAAAGGATAAGTCGTTAACCGATTTAGATAATTTACCTGAGCCTGATGTATTAGCAGAAGAAATTATCGAGAATATGGAAGCAGGATTGGCTAGTTTTAGAGAGGTTTTAGGCGCGCTTAATGCCTCTACGTAGCGATTAAGGTAATCTTTAAAAAACTAAAAGGTATTTTTTCCCTAATGATTTCGATAAAAAATAAAGTAGGATTGTAATGGGTGGCATGGGTTCTGGTGGATGGATGCGGGTTGGAAGTAAAGCAACGGTTGATTCTCAGTATGCCGTAGATATTCGCTATCTTAAAAAACAAAAGTCATTGTGGGCTGGTAATAATGGTTCATTAACCTGGAGTAGTCATGGCGAAAAAGTAGCAGGGATTGATTACCAAGTAAAAGAAAATGGTATTAAATTAATTTATAATAGCCGAGTAGGGGACTCGGGAGCTTGGGAGTCGATAGAGCAATTTGTTGCTTTTGATTACACGCCTTGCAACTATGGTGGTAAACGAACGTGGTTGCTTTGCACTGGGTGCAATCAAAGAGTCACTTCTATTTATGCGTCTAGAACATATTTTTTATGTCGGCATTGTTGTGGGATAAATTACCAGTCACAGCATGAAGATTATAATGATCGACAATTATCCAAGGCTCATAATATAAAAACTAAATTAGGTGGACAAGCGGGGATAGCTACCCCATTTCCCCCTAAACCAAAAGGAATGCACTGGAAAACATATTATAGGTTTCAGATGAGAACGATGAAGGGAGAAGCCAGTTATATGCAAAAAATGGATCGGTTTTTTACTGCTTTTTCTGCACGCTATCCTTAGTGGCTATCAGCTTTTATATTTAGGTATAGATTTTACAAGGTGTTGGTTGGTATTTTGTGTGCTGAAATTTCAGTGTTTTGTATCTTGGATAGCTTGTAAAAATGGTCACTATAAAAAGGGGGGAATTAAAAAATGACATCACTCTGGAATAAAATATTTACGAAGCAAACCAATAAACCAATAATCAAAACTTGTGGAACATTTATGGGGTTAAAGCCTCGCTGTTTCGATTCCCTCGAAGAAGATACCGCTATTGAATATAGTAATGCGCTATGTAATGGTCAAGTATTTCTTTACAGCGTAAAGCTAAGCAAGAAAAAGTGATAGAGAAATTATGCAGTCAGAACCAGATCAAAAACATATAGATATGCTTGAAGATGACCCTGAGCTTAAGGAACATCTTAAGGCCGTTAGTGAATGGCTAGATGAAAATGTTGTCGAATATCCAGAGCCTGAAAAAGTTAAGTTGTTTAATTTTAAACGGACTCCAAATAATTATGATTCATGGGATGAGCGAGCATTTCAAGTGGCTTTGGATGATACTATTATTGAGGATGATATTAGGTTTGAAGCAAATGGTGCTAAAAATATTCGCCTATACTGGCCGATGTTTCATTCACCATTAGGTGCGCCATGCAGTTACAGAGCTATAGAAGTAACAAAAGATACGGTTCGAGCAATTGAGCATGCTCTGAAAATAGGACTCAAAGAAGATTATTGCCAAGATGATTACTCCGTTGAATTTGAACTAAGTAAATTAAAGCACCATGTTTTTAAGACGTGATGAATAAAATTTTTACCAACGATAAAGAGCCTCAGAAATGAGGTTTTTTTTGTGCTTATTGAAATGGAACTCAGGGTTATAGTACGCATAAAAGTACGCACCGTTAAAAATACATCAATAACTTAGCATTACTTTAAACAACTTTTTACTTATGTTAAACTACGTACAACGTACTGTTATAAAGGGTTTAGCGTAGTATAGTTCGCTTTCATAACCCTGGGGTCCCAAGTTCAATTCTCGGTATCGCCACCATTTATTTTAAAGACTTAACGTTGCTTTAA
>ENA-ORXI01001897-ORXI01001897.1-sediment-metagenome-genome-assembly--contig:-NODE-1897-length-15752-cov-3.046188_pt1 | contig 15752 bp, 9 predicted proteins | sample MGYA00237861_ERZ511468 | MGnify/ENA primary metagenome ERZ511468 (study PRJEB26299, sample SAMN06266213) | sediment metagenome | isolation source: Hudson Canyon methane seep mesocosm | place: USA:Hudson... | reverse complement strand
ATTTTTGATAAAGACGCCGCAATATTAGCTACCGCAGAAGTTTATGATACTAAAGGTGAAGTCTGTAACGCATACGATGCTGATTTACCAAGCGAATTAGCTGGCATGGACCGCTTTGTTGCCCGTAAAGCTATCGTCGCTAAATTTGACGAGCTCGATTTATTAGTTGAAGTAAAAGATCATGATTTAGTTGCACCCTACGGTGATAGATCTGGCGTTATCATTGAGCCATTATTAACAGACCAATGGTATGTTCGTGTTGAAAAATTAGCAGGCCCTGCGGTTGATGCCGTAAAAGATGGTCAAATTGAATTTGTCCCTAAGCAATATGAAAATATGTATTTCGCTTGGATGAACAACATCCAAGATTGGTGTATATCGCGTCAACTTTGGTGGGGACACCGCATCCCAGCTTGGTATGACGAAAATGGCAAAGTGTATGTTGGTCGCACCGAAACAGAAGTACGTGAAAATAACAATATCGCTGACGATATAGTACTTAAACAAGATGACGATGTACTTGATACTTGGTTCTCCTCTGCCCTTTGGACTTTCTCAACGTTAGGCTGGCCAAAAAGTACCGAGGATTTAAAAACTTTTCACCCGACTGATGTGTTAGTGACAGGCTTTGATATTATTTTCTTCTGGGTTGCTCGTATGATCATGATGACCATGCACTTTAACAAAGATGAAAATGGTAAAGCACAAATACCCTTTAAAAAGGTTTACATGACAGGCCTTATTCGCGATGAAAATGGCGATAAAATGAGTAAGTCGAAAGGCAATGTTATCGATCCTTTAGATATGATTGATGGCATTTCTTTAGAAGATTTACTGCAAAAGCGTACTGGCAACATGATGCAGCCAAAGCTTGCCAAAAAGATTGATAAACTGACTAAGAAAGAGTTTCCTAATGGTATTGAAGCTCATGGTACAGATGCCTTACGCTTCACATTAACCTCAGTTGCCACCACAGGTCGTGACATTAGTTGGGACATGAAACGCCTTGAAGGTTACCGTAACTTTACCAACAAGTTATGGAATGCTAGTCGTTACGTATTAATGAATACTGAAGAATTTGATTGTGGTGCTAACGGTGGTGATATGACACTTTCATTGGCTGATCGTTGGATCATCGGTCAATTTGAGCAAACCGTGAAAACTGTGCATGAAGCCTTTGAAACTTTCCGTTTTGATTTAGCCTCACAAGCCTTATATGAATTCACTTGGAACCAATTCTGCGATTGGTATTTAGAATTAACTAAACCAGTACTATTCAAAGGTAATGAAGCACAGCAACGTGGCACTCGTCATACCTTAGTGAACGTATTAGAGGCTTTATTACGTTTAATGCACCCAATAATGCCATTCATCACTGAAACCATTTGGCAAAGAGTACAGCCATTAAGCGACTTTGCTAAAAATGGTGACTCAATAATGATACAAAGCTTTCCTGAGTTTAATGCTGATAATTGCGACCAACAAGCCATTGATGATTTAGAATGGCTTAAACAATTTATCGTTGCTATTCGAAATATTCGTGGTGAAATGGATATTTCACCAAGCAAGTCATTACCCGTGTTGCTTAAAAATGTTAGTGACAACGATCAACGTCGTTTAAACGAGAATGAACAATTTTTAAGTGCACTTGCAAAACTTGAAAGCATTGAAGTACTTGGTGAAAGTGAACAAGGTCCAGCCTCAGCTTCTGCAGTAGTTGGTGATTTATCAATATTGATTCCAATGGCAGGCTTAATTGATAAAGAAGCTGAATTAGCACGTTTAGATAAGGCTATTGATAAGTTAGAAAAAGATGCTGCTAGAACCCGTGGTAAATTGGGTAATGAAAACTTTGTTGGTAAAGCCCCTGCTGCAGTTATTGACAAAGAAAAAGCCAAGTTAGCCGAAGCTGAATCAGCACTAGTTAAAATGCTTGAACAAAAAGCACAGATAGCCGCGCTTTAAGTTAAAGGCAATAATGAACTGTATAGTTAATTGAAAACAAAATAAATTACTATGCAGTTCATTTAAAATAAAATACTAAGTTAATATCATTTCGCATAAAGAAGTGAGCACTCTCTTATACGGGTTGGTATCACTTTACTCTGCCTTTACCGATAAAATATCACAATGAACATTGTCTAATATTTTCTCTACCGTATTGCCAATAAAACCGACATTGTCGCCCATTCCCATGACCAGTAGGTCGACCTGAGTTTCCTCTACTAAATTAGCAAGTTCAAATTCAACCTCACCTGAAACTAAGTGAAGTGATGAATCTTCAAAACCATAATCCGCCACTAACTCATCAAGTGATCTCTGGTGATAACTTTCAACTGATTGCAGATACTCACTAAAATCATGCATAGGTAAACTTTGATCCATACCTACTGAGCTCATACCTTGCCATAGCTCAATCCCTACTGGTTGATAGCAATGACCAACATGAATATCAGCTTCAAATAAAGCAGCAAGACTTGCACTGGCATCAATAACGGCATTATCTAAATTAGCAGGTTTGTCATTAGCGTTAACTGGATCAACAGCTGCCATTATGACCTTGTAGGAAGTGACTTGATAAGAAGTGCTTTTATCAGTATCGCTTGATGATTTTGCTAATAACAAAGGCACACGGCAGTACTTCAACAAACGCCAGTCGGTGGGAGTGAAAAACAGCCTATTTAGCGTTGGATGTTGATGAGTTGATTTTATCACCATATCGGCACTAACTTGTGACGCTTTATCAAGAACCGCCGTGGCAATATTTTTATGCCATTTGATATCGAGCTTTACTGTTAAGCCTTGTCCAACAATATCATTCACATAGGTTTCAAGCCACCTTAACTGTGAAGCGACATATTCTTTTTGCAACAAAGCTAATTGCATTGTATCAAAAATCCAGTGATTCACTAACTGCCTGTTATAAGCCACCAAAAAAAGCTCAATGGTAGCTGATGTTTGTTTTGCTAAACTAATAGCACGTGTCAACGCAGGTTGCTGATCACACATCGGATCCATAACCACCAAAATATGATTAATTTCTTTCATCATTTTCATCCTAAATAGCCGCCTCTAAGATAAAAACTAGTTGAACAACTTGTCTTTAGCAAAGGAAAAAGAAACTAATATTGATCTATCCCATGAAAACTATAGTTCAAACGATTAACGAGCATTACTTTTATGCAATAAGTACTTGTGTGATTCATCCACCACAATGAGCAATAGTGCAATACCAAGTAACCCTGACCACTGTTGTAAAGAAACAGGAGATAACCCAAGTAATTCTCTAAGCCCAGGCGTATACATAGCCATAATATGAATACCTTGTGCTGCTAACATACCAAAGATCAAAAATTTATTACCAAAAAAGTATTGTTTGAAGATTGATTGTTGCTCAGAACGGCTATTTAATACATGAACATTTTCAAATAAAACCATTAAAAGCAAGGTCATATTACGTGCTTCTTGCTCAGCAACACCGCTATCGATTTGCCATTTAAATAAAGCAAAAGCCAAACAGCCCATAACAATAGCATTAACAACTATACGCTCTATCATTAAACGATTAAAAATAGGCTCATTGGGTGGCCTTGCTTTTTGTTTAAGCTCATTCCCCTCAGGTGGTTCAAAGGCTAAAGCAACATCTTGTATGCCATTAGTTACTAAATTAAGCCATAGTAACTGCAATGGAAATAATGGCAATGACGTACCAAAAAGCAAAGAAAATATCACCAGTAATATTTCTGCCGCGCCCGTAGAAATAAGTAAAAATATGACCTTACGAATATTGTTATAAACCACTCGCCCCTGAGTTATACCATCAACAATGGAAGCAAAATGATCATCGGTTAAAATAATATCAGCACTTTCGCGCGCCACATCGGTGCCGCGAAGCCCCATAGCAATGCCAACATGCGCATGATTTAATGCTGGTGCATCATTGACACCATCACCCGTTACCGCTACAAAATCACCATCTTGCATAATTTGTTCAATGATCTGTTTTTTCTGATGAGGAGAAACACGGGCAAATACTTGCGTACTGTGCACACACTGACTGAAAGCATCTTCCCCTTGCTCAAAAGCAATCGCTAGTTCATTTCCCGTAACCGCCTGCATCGTACTATCAGCAATACCTGACTGCTCAGCCAACGCTAAAGCCGTTTTAGGGTGATCGCCAGTGATCATCGCAACATTAATGCTTGCCATTTTGCACTGAGCAACCGCGCCTTTAACTTCAGGACGCAGTGGATCTATCATGCCGACCATGCCAATAAAGTTTAAATTTTTCAGCGCATCTTCAAGATTATCGGGAACGCAATCTAACACAGCATATGCTAAGCCAAGTACTCGGTAGCCCTTACTGGCAAGCTCATCAACTTGTTGCTCAACTTCCAGAGATTGTTCGCTGTCTTGACACATGCCTAATAGTTTTTCGACACTGCCTTTCACAAAAATATGAAGCTTACCCTGATATTGATTGAAACTAGCACAATAGGCATTTTCTGATTCATAAGGAATTTGTGCTAGCTCAGTAGAGCGCTTTCGCGCATCTTTGTAAGCTATGTCATATTTTGATGCCAAAACTAAAAAAGCAACATCAACCATATCACCTTGCCCACGCCAACCTTGCTCTGTATTTTCTAAATATGACTCATTCGCTAACACCCCAGCATGAATCAGTAATTCCAGCGAGCTAGCATTATTAACTGCACCTTCATCAAGACTAGTTACTTCGCCATGAAGATCTAAGCCTTCACCACTGACTTGATAATCACAACCGTCATTGAGCCAAATGTGCTGAATTGTCATCTCATTAACAGTTAAAGTGCCAGTTTTATCTGAAGCGATATAAGTACAAGAGCCAAGCGCTTCAACAGCAAGTAAATTGCGGATAATAACCTGTACTTTCGCCATTCGGCGCATACCAATAGCTAAAGCAACGGTAATTGCCGCAGGTAAACCTTCAGGAATAGCAGATACAGCCAGAGCCACACCTAACAAAAACACCGTACCTAATTCGTCACCACGAAGCAGTGTAATAGCAAAAATCAAGGCGATTAAAATTAAAATGCCGTAAGTAATACGTAAGGTAAATTCTTCGATGCGTAATAATAAGGGCGGTTTACTTTGCTCAGCTTCCACATCAGCAGCAATTTGCCCTATTTCTGTATTCACACCCGTTGCGCTAACATGACCACAGCCTCGACCGCTCATCACCACAGTGCCAGCAAAACATTGCTGCGCTTTATCAATAATCTCTGTATCATCAACAGCATCACCATTTAACTCAGCTTTGATAGATTTACTGGCGGCAATCGACTCTCCCGTTAACATTGACTCATCAATTTGCAATCCATTATTGTTGACTAAAATAAGATCGGCAGGTACTTTATCGCCCGGCACCAGTTGTACTAAATCCTCCGGTACCACCTGCTCTGTCTCTATTTTTATTTGTTGATTATCACGAATGACACTGGCATAAGAGGGCACCATTTTTTTCAATGCTGTTGCCGCTTTTTCTGCTGAAAATTCTTGTACCGTGCCAATTACCGCATTAATCACTAATACCGCGAGAATAAAAAAGGCATTGATTTTTTGGCCTAAAAAGAATGACAGCAATGCTGCTACCAATAGCACATAGATAAAAGGCCCTTTAAACTGACGTGCAAATATGATGAATAAACTAGGGGAGCTAGTTTCAGGTAAAACATTGGCGCCATGCTTTTGTAGCGCTTGTTCAGCCTGCTGTGTAGTTAAATTTTTTGGGTAGACAGAAGTCATTAATCATCCATAGAATTATTTGTTTTTTATTCTTGGGAAAGTAAGCAAAACTTAACTACTCTTGCTCGGCCTTAGCAATATGAACACTTGCTTTAGCAACTGAGTCTGGATTTAAAGAAATAGAGTCGATACCAGATTTTACCAAAAACTCTGCAAATTCTGGATGATCCGAGGGTGCTTGGCCACAAATACCCACTTTACAATGATGTTGATGAGCCACTTGGATCACTTGTGTTATCATGCTTTTCACCGCCTCATCTCTGGCATCAAATAATGGCTTTAATTCGGCTGAATCTCGATCAATACCTAGTACTAATTGAGTTAAATCATTACTGCCAATGGAGAATCCATCGAAACGCTGAGCAAATTGTGATGCTAAAATAATGTTCGAAGGGATCTCACACATAACGTAAACCTGCAAACCATTAACACCACGCCCTAGCCCTGCTTCTGCCATTACCGCTAATACTTTGTCAGCTTCACTGGGCGTACGACAAAATGGGATCATAACAATGATATTATCAAAGCCCATTTCTTGGCGCGCCTTAATGATCGCTTGGCATTCAAGTTTAAAAGCATCACGATAAAGCGGGTGATAATAACGTGAAGCGCCACGTAGCCCTAGCATGGGGTTTTCTTCTTCAATCTCAAAAAACTCCCCTGCTAATAAACCACGGTATTCATTGGATTTAAAATCTGACATACGCACTATCACAGGTTTAGGGTATTGCGAAGCGGCAATTTTACCAATACCTAAGGCGAGCTTATCAACAAAGTAATCAGGAGGATTTTGATAACCTTGGGTTAATTGAGAAATTTTGGCACTGACTTTCTCACAAGTCACTTTTTCAGGTTGTAGCAAGGCCATGGGATGCAAACAGATTTGGCTGGAAATAATAAATTCAATGCGCGTTAAACCAATGCCAGCGACAGGTAATGACCACCACCGAAAAATACCATCAGGCATGGCGGCATTGATCATAATATCTGTTTTAGTTTTTGGTATATCAGCAAAATTAACCGCGCTTTCTTCAAAAGCTAACTTACCTTGATAAACCTTTCCTATCGCTCCTTCTGCACAACTTAACGTCACCTCTTGCCCATTTTGCAATTTCTCTGTGGCATTTTCACAACCGACAATAGCTGCTACTTTTAACTCTCGACTAACAATTGCGGCATGACTGGTTGGCCCACCACTATCCGTTATAATACCCGCTGCTTTACGCATGATTGGCACCCAATCAGGATCGGTTTTTTGAGTTACTAAAACCGCGCCATCTGGAAACTGATCAATATCTTCTGGGCTATTTATTTTAAATACGTCACCGCTGGCAATAGCGCTGCCAACACTCGCTCCCTGTACCAGCACGGTTGATTTTTCTTTTAACTGATAATTCACGAGTACTGAGCCCACTTTTTGCGACTCCACTGTTTCGGGTCTTGCCTGAACGATATAAAGCTGTTGAGTAACAGAGTCTTTCGCCCATTCCATATCCATTGCACAGCCATAGTGTTGCTCTATTTTTACTGCCCAATGAGCAAGCTGTAGAATTTCATCATCACTAAGGACTAATGCTGCTCTTTCATCCTCGCTAGTATCAAGGGTTATGGTTGGCTGTTGTGGTGATGAGGAAAACAGCATTTTTTGACGTTTGTTACCCCGTTGTTTTTCAATAATAGGTAGCAAATGTTCATGACTTAGTAAGGGCTTATAAACCATAAAACTATCGGGTGTAACTGTGCCTTTAACAATAGTTTCACCAAGCCCCCAAGCACCATTAATCAAGACAACATCAGGAAAGCCTGTTTCAGTGTCAAGGCTAAACATCACCCCTGCACAATGCGAGTTAAGCATTTGTTGAACACCAACAGAAAGCGCAACTTGTTGATGGTCAAAGCCTTGCTCTTGGCGATAAACAATCGCTCTATCAGTATAAAGTGAAGCAAAACATTGGCGACAAGCTTCAAGTAAATTATCTTCGCCAACAACATTTAAATAGCTTTCTTGCTGACCGGCAAAACTCGCTTCGGGTAAATCTTCAGCAGTAGCAGAGCTTCTGACCGCAACACTGATATTATCTTGAGCAAGCTTAGTTGAAAGCTGTTGATAGGCATCAATAACTGCCAACTGTTGTGATGAGGTAAACTCTCCTTTGTTTATCAAATTCCTAATAGCACTGCCCGTTACCGATAAACTTCTATCGCCAGTAAAATAGGCTTGTAAGTGCTGCTTAATTGGTTCATCAAGATCATTTTGTCTTAAAAAATCACGAAATAGTTGCGCGCTAGTGGCAAAGCCTGTCGGCACCGTAATACCACTTTGCGACATCGCCGTGATCATTTCGCCTAGGCTCGCGTTTTTACCACCTACTTTAGCAACATCGGCAATAGTTAATTCATCAAACCAATAAATGTATGGGCTATTCGTATTACCAGAAATATCCGAACTATCGACCATGATGCTGTTCCTTACTTTTTTTATTTATGCTTTTACGCTAACTTTTCAGCTAGATGACTTTTCAGATAGCCTTTCTGATAGATAGTTAAGCATTTTATTAAAGGTATTCACTAGGGTGTAATCACCTTCAGCAATACTGATACCCGTAGATTTTTTTAGGGCGATTAAATAGTTGAGAAAATCCATCGAATCTAAATCACATTCTTCACGAATATCTTCATCCATATCGATGTCATCTAGTTCAATCTCAGGCGCAACCTCCTGAATCGCCTCAAGAATAGTTTGTTGAGTATTATTATTGTTCATAAGCGCTCCGGTTTTTGTAATTTTTTGGCCAAATAGTTTAGAAACTTAGCCGCTAACATGCCATCAATCACGCGATGATCGGCACTTAGACTGACTGTTAATACCTGTGCTATCACCACATCATCATTAACAACTTTAGCGATTTCTCTCACTTTACCGAAGCCTAAAATAGCCACTTGTGGCGGATAAATAATACCGAAAACACTGTCGGCACCACGCTCACCCATATTAGTAACTGTGATGGTGGCATCCATTAGTTCTGAGCTGCGTAAATGTCCGTTTCGACTACGTTCGGTAATATCTCGCAAGCCTTGCATAAGCTCACTTACCGATAATTTATCAACATCATGTATCGCCGGCACCACTAAACCACCTTGACGTAAACTAATAACATTACCAATATGAATGGCATTGGCTTGTTCAAAGGCACTGTTTTTCTCAAAGATACTGCCTTGATAGAAACCGTTGAGCTTGGGATATTTAACCAAAGAGTTCGCCAGCGCTTTTAACAATAATGCCAGTAATAACAGATGCTCTTCTGGAGGCGTTGCTTGATTTTGTTGTTGTAACCACTGTTGTGCATTAGTGAGGTCTAATTCTAAATTGAGATAAAAATGGGGGATTTCCTGTTTTGATTTAGTCATTGCTACTGCGATAGCATTACGCATATTTTGTTCTGTTTTATCAGCTGGTTTATGCTGCTCACTTTTTGTATCTGTTTTTGCTTTTAACAAAGGGGCTAGATCATTTAACAAAATAGCACCTTGTGGGCCACTACCTTTAATACCGGTTAAGTTTAGCTGCTGCTCTTTAGCCAAACGACGAACAATGGGTGATGCTTTAACGCCCGTCACCTTTACATCAACTACTTTAACTTGTTCACTAACAACAACGTTTTTCTCAAGTTCAGTTGATGTATCACTTGCTGTTACTGCCGGAGTTGGTGCCAAAATTGGTGTTGAAACAGAACTTTTTTGAGGTGACATTTTTTGCGATGCTTCAGCTAAGGCAAGGCGTGCCAATACAGTACCAACAGGTACTTCGGTAACAGGCGTAACTAAAATTTCTGCGATAGTGCCGCTGGAATAAACCTCCATGTCGATAGCACCTTTTTGTGTTTCCAGTACGGCAATAATGTCACCACTATTAACTTGCTCTCCTTCTTTGACTAGCCACTCGGTCAAAGTACCTTCGGTCATATCTGCGCCAAGTGAAGGCATGGTTATATCTTCAAACTCTGCCACACTGGTTTGTGTTTTATCTATTGGTGTTGAGGTCATTAGCATGCAGCCATAATATCTTGAGCCGCGATGACAATTTGTTCAACTTGCGGCAATGCTGCTTGCTCAAGATGGCTAGGATAAGGAATGGGAACTTCTGCGGTACAAATGCGCTTAACAGGTGCATCTAAATGCCAAAAAGCTTGTTCCATAATAATCGCGCTAATTTCCCCAGCTAAACTGCCGGTAAGCCAAGCTTCATCAATAATAATAGCGCGGTGGGTTTTGGTGACACTGGCAACAATAGCCTTAGTATCGAGAGGGCGCAAGCAGCGTAAATCAACCACTTCAGCGCTAATATTTAATGTTTGAAGTTGCTTTGCTGCGGCCAGTGCTTTAGTTAAACTGCCACCATAAGTGATCAAACTAACATCGGTTCCTTGTTGACGAACTAACGCTTTTTTCATGCTTGCTTCACTTTTATCTGAAACTTCTCCGTTAGTATTTAATAGCATGACATGCTCAAAAATAATCACTGGATCGGGATCCGCTAATGCCTGAATTAACATATGCCTAGCATCGTTATGCGTTGCAGGACTTAACACCTTTAAACCCGGGATATGGGCATAGAAGTTCTCCCAACTATGGGAATGTTGCGCGGCAAGTTGCAAACCTGCACCACAAGCCATACGAATAACCAAAGGCACATTTACCTGGCCTCCTGACATATGGCGTAGTGTTGCTGCGCTATTCACAATTTGATCCATCGCCAATAAACTAAAATTAACAGTCATCACTTCAATAATAGGGCGCATCCCACCAAGTGCTGCGCCAACACCTACGCCAACAAAGCCCGATTCACATAAAGGAGTATCAATAATTTTTTGTTCGCCATATCGTTCAAATAACCCTTTACTGACGCCATAACAACCGCCATAACGACCAACATCTTCACCCATCAAAAATACGCGTTCATCATCAATAAGCGCTTGTTCAATACCTGATCGCAATGCTTCGCGATACGTTAAGACTTGCTCGCTCATGATTGCTCTCCTTGAGTTGTATACGCAGGGCTATACACATCTTTAGCAAGATCAGCTATTGGCTCCCATTCTCCTTGTTCAGCAAAAACAATGGCCGCTTGTATTTCATCCTTGATTTCAGCTTCAATATTACTAAGCTCTTCATCTTCCAAGCGATTATTTTCTTTTAACCAAGAAATCAACCGGATCACTGGGCCTTTTTCTTGCCATAATTTCACTTCGGCTTTATCTCGATATAGCTGGCCATCAAAACTTGAATGCCCTCGAAAGCGATAGCTTTGGCACTCTAAAAAATACGGTTTATTGGTTTGTCTTATTTGCTCAACAGCTTTGCTACTTGCCGCTTCAACATCGACAACATTCATGCCATCAACCTGCTCTGCAGCCATACCATAACTATTGGCTTTTTTAGCGATATTAATTTCAGACTCAGACAGCGCCAACGCTGTCCCCATGGCATAGCGATTGTTTTCACAAATAAATAGCACGGGCAATTGCCATAGCACAGCCAAATTCATGGCCTCATGAAATTCACCTTCTGCAACCGCTCCTTCACCAAAAAAACACACTGTGAGCGCTTGTTTCTCATTTCTTTTATTTGCCATAGCCAAGCCTGCCGCTAAAGGTAAACCACCACCAACAATGGCATTACCACCATAAAAATGATTGCTTTTATCAAATAGGTGCATAGAGCCGCCGCGTCCTCTGCTACAGCCATTAGTACGACCATACATTTCCGCTAAAATACTCTTCATTGATAAGCCGCGTGCCAAGGCATGACCATGCTCTCGATAAGTGGCAACAATGTTATCTTTAGCGCTGAGCGTCGACATTACGCCAACAGCAATGGCTTCTTCACCAATATATAAATGTAAAAAGCCACGAATTTTTTCTTGCGCATAAAGCTCAGCACATTTCTCTTCAAAGCGGCGAATACGTAGCATTTGTTTAAGTTGAGCAAGTAAGTGCGCTCTATCAAGGTGTAATTTTTGCTTCATTGCTCATCACTCTCCAAGGTTGATATATCGCCTTCAGGCAAACCGAGTTCTCGTGCTTTAAGTAAGCGCCGCATTATTTTTCCACTACGAGTTTTAGGTAAATTTTGTCGAAAGACTATTTCTTTGGGGGAAACGGCTGCACCTAGTTTTTTACGAGCAAAGCCTTTAAGCTCCTTTTGTAATTGTTCACTCGGCGTTACATCTGATTTTAACGTAACGTAAGCCTTAACAATCTCTCCTGCAATCTCATCCGGTATGCCAATAACGCCTACCTCAATCACATCTTCATGTTCCATCAAGGCACTTTCTACTTCAAAAGGACCAATTAAGTGACCTGATGATTTGATTAAATCATCAGCGCGACCAACAAACCAGTAATAACCTTCTTCATCTTTATAGGCTAAATCGCCACTGAGATACCAACCTTGGTTAAAACAATGTTGATATTTTTCTTCTTGATGTAAGTAACCGCGAAACATTGATGGCCAGCCTTGTTTTAGTGCTAATTCGCCAACCTCATTTGCTTTACTAAGTACCTTTAATGTCGATTGCTCTCCCTTTTGCTTAGTACACTTAACAATACCCGCTTCAACGCCCGGCAATGGCAAGCCCATAGAGCCGGGTTTAATTGGCATACTGGCATAATTGGCAATCATTATTGCCCCTGTTTCGGTTTGCCACCAATTATCATGAAAGGGCAAGCCAAGAACTTGTTCACTCCACACTACGGCTTCTGGGTTAAGTGGCTCACCCACGCTAGCGATAAAGCGCAGCTTTGATAAATCAAACGGTGCTCGTATTTCATTCCCTGCTTTCATTAGCATACGAATAGCAGTTGGTGCGCTATACCAAACATTCACTTGCTGCTGCTCGAGTATTTGATACCAGCGCTCTACTTCAAATTCTGCTTCATCAACGATCATGGTTGCGCCAAGGCATAAGGGTGCAATAATGCCGTAGGTAGTTCCGGTGACCCAACCGGGATCTGCAGTACACCAATAAATATCCGTTTTATGTAAATCAAGCGCATAATAAGCAGTGGATTTATGTGCCTCTACCGCTTGATGAACATGAACAACCCCTTTAGGTTTACCCGTAGTTCCACTGGTAAAATGCAATAAAGCCATATCTTCTGGAGATGTTTGCACACAAGCAAAACTTGCATCGGCGAGCGCTATTAATTCGCTGAGCGCATAGCAACCTTGATCAAGTTCGCCTGAGCCATCAATTAATAAAATAGCTTTTAAGTGGGGTAATTCTTGCCACCATTTTGCTACTTTTTTTCGATACAAGCTCATGGTGGTAATAAGGACATTGGCCTCACCTATTTCCATGCGTGAACGAATTGGCTCAGGACCAAAAGCTGAAAATAAAGGGGTGAAAACACAACCTGCTTTTAAGGTACCTAAGGCGGCAATGTATAATAAAGGTAAACGACCCGCCAAGCTGAAAATTCGACTCCCTTGCTCAAAGCCAAGGGTATGTAACACACTAGCAAAACGACTAGTTTGCTCTGCTAGATCGCCATAAGTAAAATCAACACGTTGGCTTTGCTTACCCAACCAGCGCAAGGCGACTTTATGTTCATTTGGAGTGTTTAAATGACAATCGACAGCTTGGTATGCAATATTGAATTGTGGCGGAGTCTTAGGCCAAATAAAATGCTGATAGCATTGTTGATAATTAGACAAATTACTTGCTTGTTTATTACCGGCAGCTTTATTGATTATTTTTTTAGTCATACTTTATATTTTTATTAATGACCAGCGGAGAAGGCCACTCAAACAGGGGTAAGTTATAAATCGAAGTATAGTATTTGTACAAATTACTGCCGTGCTTTTTAATGATCTAAATCAATAAGTTGTGAGAGAGTTGAACAATATTAATCCTGTAATCATGAGCATGCCTGAGAAAAGATTTTCTTTGATTTAGAATAACTAGTGTTAAACAAAATTAGCACATTCATCTGGCTCAACTATACTGAAATCAAGCTTAGTGGTGATAACCATAAACGGATACTTATCATGTCGTTAGTAAGTATTACCTTCATTGAAAGCATAGCCGTAAGAAAAGTACCAACAGTAATAAATAATGAAATAATGAAATAATGAAATAATTTAAACATACAGGAGTGAATTAAAATGAAATTTTTACTACTAATATTAAGCATAATAACCTCAATGACTCTCATTAGCTGTAGTAAAGGAGCAGACTCACCTAAAGGCTTCAGCTTACCCAAAGGCGATGCTCAAGTAGGTAAAGTCGTATTTATGAAATACCAATGTTTGTCTTGTCATACCTTAGAAGGTATTGAACAGGAAGGCATTCAGAAAAATGCTGAAATTTCTGTGGCTCTTGGTGGTAAAACTAAACAAACTGTCACTTATGCTGAACTAGTCACTTCAGTGATCAACCCATCTCACAAACTTGCTTCTCGGTATTTGGTCTCCAAAGTATCCACCGAAGGCACATCAAAAATGACAGTATATAATGATGTAATGACAGTGGCCGAACTAGTTAATATAGTTGCTTTTCTACAACCTAAATATACACTAGAGCCGTTTCAGCCAACGAGATATGCCTATTATCCAAACTAGCTAACATCATAAAATATAAAGGAGATTAAATGAATATTCAGTTTTTTGGCGCTAGCCAAGAGGTAACAGGCTCTTGTTATTTAATAGAAGTTGCCAATAATAAAATACTCGTTGAATGTGGCATGTTCCAAGGTGCGGGTAAACATGAACAACGTAATAGTGATGAATTCCCTTTTTTAGTAGAAGAGTTAGATGCAGTAATTATTAGTCATGCTCACCTTGATCACAGCGGCCGATTACCCATGTTGGTTAAAGCAGGCTTTCACGGCTCAATATATACACATCATGCAACGGTAGAACTATGCGCTATCATGCTAAAAGATTCAGGTTATATCCACGAAAAAGAAGCACAGTGGCAAAACAAAAAACGTCAACGTAAAGGGCTTGAATTAGTATCACCTTTGTATACAGTTGGCGATGCAGAAAATACACTCCCTTATCTTGTAGGCATTGATTACCATCAACAAGTTGAAATATGCTCTAATGCAAAATTATCCCTTAGAGATGCAGGTCACATTATTGGCTCAGCTATTATTGAATTAGTATTATCTGAAGGAGGAGAAACCAAAAAAATAGTATTTAGTGGTGATCTTGGCCATAACGAAGCTCCAATTTTACGTAATCCTGAAAAGATAAAGCATGCTGATCTTGTTATTATGGAAAGTACTTACGGTGATAGATTACACCGTAGCTGGCAAGACACTTGGCAAGAAATGGGAGAAATAATTGCTAAAGCTAACAGCAGTAAAGGCAATATTATCATTCCAGCTTTTACGGTTGGTAGAACTCAAGAGCTTCTATACGAATTTAAGCGTCATTTTGAACAATGGCATATAAATAATTGGGATATTTTTCTCGATAGTCCGATGGGCATCAAAGCAACACAAGTTTACAGCAAACATAGTGAGGTTTATGACAATAAAGCCAATGAAGTTAGAAAGAATAGCGAAAACATATTTGATTTAAAAAAATTACATCTTTCAGAATCGACTGATTATTCTATGAAAATAAACCAAGTAAACTCTGGTGCCATCATCATAGCAGGAAGTGGTATGTGTACAGGAGGACGTATTAAACACCATTTTAAACATAATATTTGGCGCGATAATGCCCACATAATTATCGTAGGCTTTCAAGCATTAGGAACCTTAGGGCGCGCTTTAGTTGATGGCGCAAAAACAATAAAATTATGGGGTGAAACAATACAAGTCAATGCCACCATACATACTATTGGCGGATTTTCGGCTCATGCAGATCAACAAGGCCTACTTGATTGGTATGATCACTTTGATAATAAACCGCAACTAATTCTAGTTCATGGGGAGCCTAAAGCAATGGACACGCTA
>ENA-ORXI01001894-ORXI01001894.1-sediment-metagenome-genome-assembly--contig:-NODE-1894-length-15762-cov-25.640485_pt1 | contig 15762 bp, 10 predicted proteins | sample MGYA00237861_ERZ511468 | MGnify/ENA primary metagenome ERZ511468 (study PRJEB26299, sample SAMN06266213) | sediment metagenome | isolation source: Hudson Canyon methane seep mesocosm | place... | reverse complement strand
AGGCGCATAGCAAGCTACGCAACTGTTTTAGCAACGCTGCCTATCGGCAAAAATCGACCGATAGAAAACCGCATCCGCGGCCGTGTGAAGTATATGTCCGTTAGAGTAGTTATTAATCATTTTAAAGAATAGGTCATGTTATGACAGCGTTTAAGAAAAAAAGTCATTATTTATATTTGTTTATGTTGCTTCAGCTATTGCTGACTGCGTGCACAGATCAACAAGCGCCTACAGAACAGCTCAATTTAACAGCGCACTATGCGAGCATTGACTTTAAAGTGATTAGTATTAGTGAGCATCCGTATAAAAACAAACCGGCATTAAGGGTTGATTTGTCCGTTCCGTTAGATGCTAAAACAGAATTTAATCGCTATTTTAAAGTGACTGATAAAAAAGGCCAGCCGGTTGATGGTCACTGGATTTTGTCAAAACAGGGCAAACAAGTATTTTTCCCGGGTGTTGAACCCAATAGTGAATATAAGGTGGTGGTCTTTAAAGGTTTACCTGCAATAACGGAAAAAACCTTATTAACTGATAAGACAGAAACAATTAAGACCCGTGATTTAATGCCTTTTGTGGATTTTGCCAGTGATGGTTCTTTAATTCCTTCTGAGTTGGTCAAAGGCTTACCTGTTATATCGGTCAATATTAATCAAGTAGATGTGGATTTTTACCGGGTTAAAAGCGATAAAATTAGCCAGTTTTTGGGAGATTGGCGAGGACATTCATCTTCTGAACATTCATGGGATTTTAATGATTATCACCAATATACAGACTTGGTGTATTCAGGACGTTTTGATCTTAATCCACCTAAAAATCAGCGCTACACCACTCATCTTGATATTAAAGGCATTAAGCCGTTAAAAGAGTCGGGGGTGTATTTAGCCATTATGCAACAAGCAGGACAATATAATTCGCACCAAGTCACTTATTTTACGATTAGTGATATTGGCGTACATGTGCGTAACCTGGCTGGAGAAATAAATGTCTATGTTAGCTCAATAGAAACGGGTGAAGAGTTGGCCGGTATTGAATTACAGTTTTTGGATAAGCAAGGTCATACAATTGCTGAATTAAGCAGTAATGAGCAAGGGCAAGCCAAATTACAATCCTTACTAAACAGAGCAAAAGTGTTAGTGGCAACGGATAATAACCACACCACTGTTTTAAAGTTAAAACGCGCTGCACTGGATTTGTCTGAATTTGATATCAAGGGCAAACATCATAAACCATTAGAGTTATTTGTCTATGGCCCAAGGGATATGTATCGCCCAGGTGAAACAGTCGATTTTAATGGCTTGTTACGCAATTATGATGGAGAAAAAGTCTCAACACCGCCTTTAAAAGTCGCGTTAAAAAGACCGGATGGGCAAGCAATCCATCATTTTATCTGGCAGCCGGATGAGACTGGACTTTATCATTATGAATTTAGATTGCCTCAACAGGCAAGAACCGGTCAATGGCAGTTGCATATTGCCATGCCTGATGGTGAAAATAGCGAATACTTATTTGATGTAGAAGATTTCTTACCTGAGCGTATGGCCTTACAATTGGGTGATAAAGCGCAAGCACCGTTTGTATTACAAAATCAGGCTTTAAATGTCGCTGTTGATGGTCGTTATTTATATGGTGCGCCAGCATCAGGCAATAAGGTAACAAGTCAGGTGGTTTTAAAGGCTAATAGAAAGCCATTAAACTCGTTTAAAGACTTTATTTTTGGTGATGTGAATGAATCCATTCCTTTTTCAAAAGATGAAAACTATGAGCCTAAAGCGCTAGTGTTAGATGAAAAAGGCAAAGGCAGTATTGCTATAGACAGCAAATGGTCATCGGTTAAAAATACCCCGGTTAAAATTGCCTTAAGCGCCAGTCTTTATGAAACGGGTGGACGTGCAATTAACCGTTTTGTTAACTATACCTATTGGCCTCAGCAAGCACTATTGGGCATAAAACCACTCAGTGATTTGGAGGCATTAACAGAAAATAGCTCGGTAGAATTTGAATTAATAAATGTTAATCATCAAGGTGATTTTGTTAAAGCAGAAGCCGTTGTTACTTTAATACACGAACAAAGAGATTACTTTTGGGAAAATACAGACGGTAACTGGCAACAGCGTTATACCGAAAATAATAGCCCCGTATTTGTTGAACAAGTCAGCTTAACAGCGAAAAAAACCAATAAACTCAAACTCCCTATTCAACAAGGCCAGTATTTACTGCAAATAAAAAACACCAAGACAGGGCAGTTAAGTGCATTACGCTTTTCCGTTGGGCATCAGTGGGGAGATATTTCAGAAAAATCTGCAAGACCCGACCGCGTGCGCTTGCAATGGGATAAGCCGGCTTATTTACCTGGCGATATAGCACAGTTAAAAATTATTCCCCCTCATGCAGGCAAAGGCTTTGTATTGCTTGAGAATAGCCAGAAAGCCTTATGGTTTAAACGCATTAATGTTCCTGCTAAAGGTTTAACATTAGATATTCCTGTTGATAAAAGCTGGGATCGGCATGATATATACGCAACAACCGTGGTGTTTAAAGCGGGTGATATTAAACAAAAAATTACACCTAATCGTGCGGTAGGTATTGTGCATTTAAAACTGGATAAAACAGCCAGAGAATTACAAGTAGAGGTTTTAACAGACCATAATAAAATCAGACCCGAAACAACATTATCTACTCATATCAAGGTATTAAATAATAAGGCGGAAGAAACCGTTTATGTGACGTTGGCGGCGGTTGATGTGGGGGTGTTAAGTATCAGTCATTTTACAACGCCAAAACCACAAAAACATTTTTGGGCGAAGCGTCGATATGCAGTAGACCAGCATGATATGTATGGCAATATTGTCGAAATTATGGATGCCGGTTTAACGAAAGCACGTTTTGGTGGCGATGCCAGTGAAGATGATGGCACTATGCCAAGAACCGATGTAAAAATCGTTTCCCTGTTTACTGGGCCTGTTAAGTTAAATGAACAAGGCGAAGCAGATATACCATTAGATATTCCAGACTTTAACGGTAAGTTACGTTTAATGGCATTAGCTTATAGTGATAACCGCTTTGGTGCGGCAGAAAACTATATCACGGTTGCAGCACCTGTTATTGCAGAAGCGGCAATGCCACGGTTTTTGGCAGGTGGCGATGAATCCACCTTAACGCTGGATATTCTTAATCAAAGTGGAGAGCAACAAACCTTAAGCTTAGCAATTGATAGTACAGGCCCGGTTAAAATAAGTGCTGAAAAGCAAGTTTTGCTGTTGAAAGATCAACAAAAGAAAATCTTACGATTCCCCTTAAAAGCAGACAATCACTTTGCTAAGGCAGAATTTAAGTTAACCATAACTAATGGTGATGAAGCAAAAGAAAAAATCACCATTAAACGGCAATGGAACTTGGCTGTACGGCCTGCTTATCCAGCCGAGAGTAAGATCATTAATTTACAAATTCCTGCAAAATCACAGCGAGATATTAAGCTGCCTTTAGATTCTTATTTATTAAACTCGACTCAGGCATCATTAACGCTTTCTACTCAGCCGCCACTGAATATAGCGGAACAATTAAGCGAATTATTAACTTATCCCTATGGTTGTCTGGAACAAACAACCAGTACTAGCTACCCTTGGCTATTTTTAAATAAGCAACGCATTGCACAATTTAATTTAAATACGATAAAAGTTGATGGTAATCCCCTGGATTTGAGCAAACGAACAGAACACATCAATCGCAGCATTATCCGCTTAGCAGGGATGCAGCGTAGCAATGGCAGTTTTGGTTTATGGGACAGTGATAGTAATGAAGAACACTGGTTAACGGCATACGTCAGTGACTTTTTGTTGGATGCAAGAGAGCAAGGCTTTAACGTGCCAGAACCTTTGCTAAATAAAGCATTTGAGCGCTTAGTTTACTATGTGAACTATGAAGGGGGAATGTATAGCGAGCCATACAGTCCTTTTCCACAACACAGCCGCTTTGCGTTTAAAGCCTATGCAGGGTATGTTTTAGCCAGAGTTAATCGTGCGCCTTTAGGTTCATTAAGAACACTGTACGATCACCATAGAAAGCAAGCAAAATCAGGCTTGCCTTTAGTGCATTTAGGCTTAGCTTTAATCACACAAGGTGATACTAAACGTGGAAATGCCGCGATTGAACAGGCACTTAAGGTTAAGCGACATGCTAGAGTATATTTAGCGGACTATGGTAGCCCATTGCGTGATTTTAGCTTAATGACTTATTTGCTAAACAAACATAAAGTAGCTGCTGCTGACACATTAATCTTTCAATTAGCGGGTAGATTGAAAAACAGACAATATCTCAGTACACAAGAAAGAAATGCCTTGTTTTTAGTCGCTGTAGAATTAGCAACTGATAAAGATAAACGCTGGTCAGCTGAGTTATTGTTAAATAAAACCAAGCAAGTGTTAAAACAAAGTAAAGCCTATCAACAGCGCTTTGTGGCAGAAGCAATACCGCAAAAACTGAGTATTAAATCAACCGATGATAAAACACTGTTTATGCAACTGGGATTAAAAGGCTATCCGAAACAAGCGCCAGAGAAAGAAGAAGATACCTTTCTAACAGAACGACATTATTATTCACTCAATAGAAAGGCCATAGATCTAGATCAGCTGAAAGTAGGTGATCTCATGTTAGTGCATTTAAAGGTAAAAGCTAAAGAACGTATTAAACAAGCTTTAGTGGTTGACTTATTGCCCGCAGGGTTTGAACTGGAAAATCAAAACCTGGAAAACAGTATTCAACTATCCGACTTACCCATCCGTATTGAAGGAGATAGTATTGAAGACTTGCTGTATAACACAAAGCTTGATTACCAACAGTATCGGGATGATCGTTATGTGGCTGCATTGGATATGAGGGAAGGGCAGGTCAATAACCTGTTTTACCTAGTAAGAATGGTGACACCAGGTATTTATACCGTGCCACCGGTTTATATTGAAGATATGTACCGGCCTTATATTAGAGGAATAGGGCGTGCAAACCCTTTAGTGAAAATAGTGGATTAAAACGAATTAATAAAGCAAAACATGCCTATTAATAAACCACAGGTTACAAGTTGTTTCCACTTTGTTTCTCAAGACTGTTGACAGCAGGGATGCTGTCGCCAAGCACCAAGGATGTATTTACGCCGTGCCTTGAGAGGCTAAGTGGAAGCAACCTGTGGTATGTTAATAGCCATGAAACAAAATAAACTCACATGTATTTAAAAATGTTGGGGTTCCTGCTGTCACCCCAACTTTACTTGTTTTTATGCAAAGTTTAGCAAGGTGTATAGCAGGGCTTATGCTTAATAAGCAGACAAAGAATTAGAGCTAATGAGATATTGGCATAAGATAAAAGTAATAATGGGTGGTTTTTTTTCAATACTGGCGCTTGCTACGTTACTTAACCTGTTATTCCCTTTGCCTATAAAGCAGACGCAAGGCTATGCTAAAACCATAGTCAGCCAAGAAGGCGAGTTATTACGTGCTTTTGCCGACAAAAAAGGTGTTTGGCGTTATCCTGTGACCATAGAACAAGTTTCCCCCAATTATATCAACACTTTATTGAACTACGAAGATCGCTGGTTTTATTGGCACTTTGGGGTTAATCCTTTTTCCATACTAAGAGCTGTATTTCAAAACATAAGTAATGGGAAAGTCGTTTCAGGTGGCTCTACTTTAACGATGCAAGTGGCAAGGTTGATTGATCCGCATAATCGAACGATTGCTGGCAAAGTAAAGCAGCTATTTAGGGCCTTACAATTAGAGTGGGCTTTTAGTAAACGGGAAATCCTAACCTTATATTTAAATTACGCACCTTTTGGTGGTGTGATTGAAGGGGTGCAAGCGGCCAGCTATACCTATTTATCTAAATCAGCACAACGATTAAGCGATGCGGAGGCGGCATTATTAGCCGTATTACCTCAGGCACCCAGCCGATTGCGACCTGACAGACATCCACAAAGAGCTGAGCATGCACGCAATAAGGTATTAGATCGTTTATTAGACTCTAAGCGATTATCTGCTCAGCAGCTTGAAGCCGCTAAAATTGAAAAAGTCGTTAAACAATGGAATAGACCTAAAATGATTGCGCCTTTATTAGCCAGGCGATTTAAACACAAGGTGACAGCCGATAAAGTATTAATAACAACGATTGATAACGCAATGCAACAACGGTTGGAGGAGATGGTTAAGCATTACAGCCAGCGCTTACCTAATAAAACCTCTATTGCAGTATTGGTGGTTAATAATGAGTCATTAACCGTAAAAAGTTACATTGGCTCTAGTGATTTTTTAGATGAAAATCGTTTTGGCCATGTAGATATGGTGCAAGCAACCCGTTCGCCAGGCTCTACTTTAAAACCGTTTTTATATGGACTGGCTTTGGATGCCGGTTTAATTCATTCAGAATCCTTATTGATTGATGCACCGATAAGTTTTGATGGTTATAGACCAAGCAATTTCAGTCGGGGCTTTAGTGGTGCTGTGAGTGTGTCTGATGCTTTAATCCGATCATTAAATGTCCCTGCGGTGCAGGTATTGCATCATTTAGGGGCTAATAAATTTGTCAGTCAATTACAAAATGCAGGGCTTAATATTCATCTTCCTGTCATGGGTAAGGCAAATTTATCAGTCATATTGGGAGGCGTTGGTACAGACTTGGAAAGCCTAGTTGGTTTGTATAGTTCTCTTGCTAATAAGGGCTTGTCTGGCAAAGTACGCTACTTTATAAACGAGCCTTTGCAGCAAAGGCGATTTTTGTCTGAAGGGTCTGCTTTTATTATTAAGGATATCTTAACGCGAGGCTTAAAAGGTAATAAAAACTCAGCCAATGCTTTTGCCTGGAAAACGGGGACAAGCTATGGTTTTCGAGATATGTGGAGTATAGGTGTCAGTGATAACTATACGGTAGGTGTCTGGGTAGGTCGCCCAGATGGTACACCATTAGTTGGACATTATGGTTTGCGTACTGCCGCACCGTTACTTTTTTCGATTATGGAGAGGATTCACCGCAAACAACAAGCTAGCCAATCAAACCAGCAACCCAGTACAGTGACAAAGGATGTTATCTGCTGGCCTTTAGGTAGACCTAAACAAAGTACGGCTGAAGATCTGTGTCACCAAACTAAAGAAGCTCTGATTTTAGAACAAAATTATCCGACTACTTTGTTTGAGGAGCCTGTTTGGTTGAGTAACCCTGTATCGGTGTTATTAAATGCACAATCAAGCTTAAGAGTTAATGCCAGTTGTTTGGCTAAGCAGACTATCCAGGTCAAAAAAGCACTGTGGCCATTAGCAGTTGAGCCTTGGGTAGAGCCTAAGTTACGCAGGGTTAAGCAAATACCGGGTTTTGATAGGCCGTGTAAAACGAGAGCATTACAGAATTATCAGCCGTTGAAGATTAATGGGATCAGAAATAACAGTGTTATAAAAACCTCCGCAACTGCCTCTATTTTACCTACTGTTCAACTGGATAGTTCTGGAGGAGAAGGACTGCGGTTTTGGTATCTTAATGGTAAGGAGATTATGTCAGGTAATATGAATAAAGTTTTGCGTTATAAATTTAATCAAGCAGGGCAGTATCAAATCTTGGTAATTGATAGCAGCGGACAAACTGCTATGGTAAATTTTATGGTCAAGTAACAGTGTTTTATTTAAAGTATCTGTTAAATTAAGGGAGCCTCAACCTAAGGCAACTGGAAACAAATAACCCACCCACCTTGCTGACCTTTTTGTCCCTGCTCAAACAATCTCAATCGTTACGTAGCTTGCTATGCGCCTCTTGAGATGGTTTGAGCAGAAACAAAAATTCTGCGCAATCTGGGTAGGTTATTTATTTCCTGCTGCCTAAGTTATAAAATCAGGGAAGCATAAAGAGGTTTTACACTTCCCGATTGATATTTTCTTTATTCAGCTTTTTTATACCGATCTAAAATAGAGGCTGCTGAAGATTTACTACCAATGACACCTGCTGCAGCAAGCTTGTCTTTTAGCTCGCCACCATTGGTTTCTTGCGCTAATTCACGCGCTGATTTCATTTTGTCCTTGCGTTTTTGTTGCTTCGCTTTAATCCGCTCCATTGATGCTGAAGCTGAACGTAATGAAGAGTTAGTACCAGAAAATTGTGCCGCTGTCGCTTCGCTGGCTTTTTGAGCCGCTTCAGTCGACTTAACGATAGAAACTTCTCGTCTTAAGGCTTCCATTTGTTTAGCTGAATCTTTAATAATGGTTTTTAGTTCTTTAACTTGTTCGTTATATGAATCTAATACCGCTTGGTTACTGTCGAGTTCAGTTTCTAACTCAGCCAGTTTCTCAGCCGTTTCCATGGCTAATTCTTCATTGCCTGCCTCTAATAGTTTGCCTATTGCCTCGCTATATTCATCAACAGAAGCTTTTAAATCACTCACTTTACGAGCAATGCCTTTTTGTTCAGCCATTACATCAGTTAATGATTCATTTGCTTTACGTTGGTTTTCGGTAGCATCACGAATTTCTTGTTCCATAATACGAATACCCTGGTTATCAACAAAAGCATCATTCGCTTCATTACCATAACCTTTAATTGTTTTAAATACGTTGTTTAAAAATCCCATAGTAATCTCCAGTTAGGCTTTGATTAAGAAGTTTTGACAAACTTCGAGAGCATCCATAATGTTTTCAGATAAAACCAGGATTTCTTCTTGTATTTGGCTGGCATCAGATTCAACCGACATAGCCCCAAAAATTGAATAGTTATTCCCTGTCAGTGCAAATGATGACAGTGGCATTGCCATGTTGAGTTCTAGCATCATTTGATTTAAAGCGGGAATTTGCCCCTCAATGATTTGTGCTTTATCAAATAAGGCAACATTAAAAAGCAATTGGCTTTCACTGGCTGTCGCATGAATCGCAAATTCTTCAATATCTTCACGAATAATGGTCAGCATTGTAAACTCATCAGTTTTAGTTGCAGTAACACTAAAACTGCAACCATCATCGGTGGTGTAGTCGCTTAAAGCGGCTTGAACTTTATCTAGGCTGTTGTTCATACTTGTTTCCTATTGTGAATAAAAAAAAGTGCTTGTTATTTTTAGCGTGTAATCTCTACTTATATATAGGCTATTTTTGAAGTTTCAATGGTGTTATTTCCACGATGTAATAATGTAGACTGTTCTGTGCCACCGAAATATTGCTTAACTATACTAATTGCAACTTCAGGTTGAGCATCACCACACACAAAAATATCAAAGGCAGCATAATTATCTTCTGGCCAGGTGTGTACCGAAATATGTGACTCAGCAAGGCAGGCTACACCCGTAATTCCAGAAGGCTGGAAAGGGTGAAAATTTTCAAATAGCAGGGTCGTATTCGTTTGTTTAATGATGTCATGAACAGCACGTCTCATTAAATCAATATCATTGAGATGATGAGCATCATAGAGATCTATAATAAGATGTTTGCCATCGGCTTTTAGCGATTTATTATTCACAACGACTTTTAAAATTTCAACTTTGATCAGAGAGTTTACACTACACTATAGTATATAGAGTAGATTGAATATAAAAATAGTTGTTTTGAAAAACGAGTGATAAAAGTAAGCCCTCTTTATTCAAAGGAATGCGCTTTAAAAACTTATTGTTGATAGGGGTATAGAACTTTATAGGCTATGAACGTATATTGCTTTTGACTTCCCCCTTTGGAAAAGGGGGAATGAGGGGGATTTTACAAAACAATAAGCAATTGATATTAAACACATTGTTTTTATAATAAAATCTCCCCCAACCCCTCTTTTCCAAAGAGGGGGGCTAAAAGCCAATACGTTCATAGCCTCTAAAGCACTACGACCCACTAGCGTTGATGATAAGTTACTGATGAAATATATAATACATTGTAAATTAAGGATATTTTGTTGACAAATAAACAATTGGATTGGGCGGTGCTCACTATTCTGGCAATAGGTGCGGGTTGTGGCTTAGTTTATGAATATTTATTATCGCATTATGCGGGACGAATTTTAGGCGCAGTTGAGCAAGCTATTTTCGGTATTATTTCGGTGATGATGATTTTCATGGGCGTGGGTTCATTTTTGGCGCGAAAAATAAGCAATCCTTTTGCCGGCTTTGCCTGGTTGGAATTAAGCTTGGCTTTTATTGGGGCTAGCAGCATATTATTCATTGGTGGTGCATTTTCTTTAGCTGCATTACTACCTAAATTATTAATGGATACTTTTTCTCTCCCCCCCGACTTAATCCTTGCGGGAGGTTTAATTGAAAGTATTGATGATTTTGCCAGATGGATGCCTTATTTGGTTGGTGCATTATTAGGGACGCTGATTGGTATGGAAATTCCCTTAATAGGTGAAATTCGTAGTCGTATTTATGCTGATAGTTTAAAAAATAACCCGGGATCTATTTATGGCATAGATTATATAGGCGCAGGGTTCGGCGCGCTGTTGTGGGTTTTTTTTATGCTGTCACTGGAAGTGTCTTTTGCCGGTGCTTTGACAGCCTCAGTCAATTTATTGATTGGCGCGATATTTTTTTATTTATTTAAAGATAAAATTCCTTCTGCGACATATCTGTTATTGGGACATGCGGTTGTTGCTCTCTGGGTCTTGCAGGTTTTTAGTTATGGCTCGAATTGGTCAGCTAAGATGGAGGATATGTTATACAGAGATAAAGTGGTTTTTCATGTGAATACACAGTATCAGCATTTAGTGATTACCGAACGAATTACTGACCCAGCAAAACCCAGTCTATTAACCTTTTTTATTAATGGTAGAACTCAATTTGCCAGTAATGATGAGCATATCTACCATTCTATGCTGACGTACCCAGCATTAGCTGCATCAGCTCGCCATGAAAAAGTATTAATTATTGGCGGCGGTGATGGTTTGGCGGTCCGTGATGTATTGCGTTGGAACCCTAAAAAGGTGACTTTATTAGATTTAGATAGCGGTTTAATTGAGTTATTTAAAACGCCAAAAATGGAGCAGGGTAAGGTGCTTAATCAACGTCTGATAGCAGCAAATCAAGGGGCTTTTAATGACCCACGAGTGCAAACTGTTTTTGGTGATGCATTTGTTAGTATTAATCAATTGATTCGGGATGATCAATTGTTTGATACGGTGATTATTGATTTACCTGACCCCAACCATCCCGATTTAAATAAACTTTATAGTGCCCGTTTTTATAATAAGGTGTTTAATGTATTAACTGGCGATGGAGCAATGGTGGTTCAGTCTACCAGTCCGTATCATGCAAAAAATACCTTTATTAGTATTGGAAAAACGATTAAACATGCGGGCTTTAAACATGTTGAGCAATATCACCATAATGTCCCCGCATTTGGGGAATGGGGCTTTAGTATTGCGACTAAAAATGGTTTGTCGGCAAAACATCGCTTACAACAGTTAACAACGTGGCCTGTTGATGATGGCTGGACGACAAAAGGCTTGCTATTGGCTGCCTTTGAATTTGGCAAGAATTTTTATCAGCAGACTGATACGATAAAAGTTAACCGCTTAGGCTCTATGGTGGCTTATCAGTATCATCATTCTGATTGGCAAAAAGAAATGGGCATATATACACAATGAAGGAAACACATGGGATTATTTGACCGATTTAAAGAAAAACAGCCGGTTGCACGGCAATTAGATCATCCACGGGATTTATTAGTGGGTGATATGGTGGAATTTGCCTTGATGAGTCAAGCAGGGTTAACTAACAAGAGTTTTCAAGTATCTAATATTTGGACTTTAGACCTGGGTGGTGACAAGCAAAAGCGTATTTATTTTCAATTAGATGATGTTGATAGTCATATTCGTTTACGTGTGGTTGATAATGAGTCGATTGAATTAGGTTTAGAAGTTTATCCTGAAACCTTGCTTGAAATCTTTTCTGAGGATGATATTGCCACTATTTTAGATCCTGATTCAGGTGTTAATCATCGTTTAAAAGCCACTGCTTCTATGAGTGATTTACCAGCAGAATTATCCGGCTGGGTAACTAAAAAATATCGTCAGGAAGGCTTTGATTTGGCTTATCGTTATGATGATGATTATCGAGATAGGTCACTGCCGGCACATTTGGATGGTTGTGAAGAAGGCTGCGATTTTGCCTGGTTGATTTCTGATGATCGCGAATATGCCCTGGAATTTAGAGTATTTGATGGTGGGCGAACTGAAGCGCATTTATGCGCTTATCTGCCGATACGAAAAATTGATGCCTTGTGGCCTGCTAAGCAAGCTTAAGCAATGAATTTTTTTTATCGTTTTATTAATTGGCGACGCAATACCCGATTATCATTCAAAGATGATGTTTTAAAACGCTCATTAATACGATCCGCGTTATTGTTGCTGGTTATTATTATTGTGCACGTTTATCTAATGACCTTGTTTGAAGCATTTAGCTGGCAGGATGCTTTATGGTTGACGCTGACCACCTTATCAACTACAGGTTATGGTGATATTAGTGCAACCACTTTTGAAGGGAAGTCTGCGACAGTCATATTGTTGTATTTAGGCGGGATTTTTATTTTAGCTAAAGCAGCAGGGGATTACTTTGAGTATCGTTCTAATATTAGAATTCAAAAAATGCAAGGCTATTGGGAGTGGAATATGTCAGATCATATATTAGTGATCAATACACCTTCGCAACAAGGTGAGCAGTTTTTTGTGCGATTGCTTAAGCATATAAGACATAGTGGGCTGCAATCACAAACGGTGCAGATTTTAACCAATCAATTTCCTAATGGTTTACCCAGTCAACTATCTAAAATGCCGGGGCTGGTTCATTACACTGGCAGTGGCACGCTCCCCGAAGATTTGGCGGCAGTGAATGCACAGCAAGCAAAATACATTGTTATTCTGGCAAAACAAGAAAATGAGCGAGACTCTGATAGTCGTACGTTTGATATTTTGTATCGTCTACAAGAATTAAACCTTAGAGCTGATGCTTTGGTATTAGCGGAGTGTGTGGATGATGAAAATCGTCTGCGTTTTAAGCAAGCAGGTGCCAATGTCATTATTCGTCCTATGCGAGCCTATCCGGAAATGTTAGTCAGAAGTCTGGTTGCGCCTGGGTCGGAACAAATTATAGAAAACCTATTTTCTTCATTAGGTGACCAGTATTTGCGTTATGAAGTGAATATTAACAAGCTCAGCTGGAAAGATATTGTTTGTCAATTAATACAGCAAGATTTGGGGACTGCCGTAGCTTATATTAATAGCGAGACAGGGCAGTGTGAAACTAATCCCCATGCTAATATACAGGTCACAACACAGAGTTTATTTATTATGGCAAATGATGATAATGCACCAACTACGGTGGCAATTCAGCAAGCATTAGCTAATATTAGGTAACTTGCAATAAATAACTGATTTTAAATGAGGCGTTTTTATGCTTTTCCGTGATTCCATCATAAAACCATGGCTGCCGTTATTTTTGGTAATAACGGTATTGTTATTAGGTGGTTGTAAAAATGAACAGGCTGAACAAATTCAAAAAGAGTACGCTCAGGTAGAGCTGAATTTGGTTAATTTAGAAAGCCAGTTGTATAACAAACAATTAACCAATGTCAAAATTGTTGATATTTATGCGAAACAACTGACTCAGTTAAAGCCTCAATTTAGATCTGTAGCTGAAGCAATGAAAAAAGATGCTTCCGAGAAAGGCAGTTTGTATCAAGGGCTGTTAAAGCGACTACATAAAGTCAACCGACAACCAGAGAATAAACAACAGTTCCAAAGTGCTCATCAGTCTTTAGTTTCAATTGATATGGCTGCTGATCCAGTGGTGTTTAATGATGCACTGCTTGATTTGATTAATACCATGGCTGAATTGTCAGGGGGGCAATTAGATAAAGTTAGTATTCCTCAAGGTAGTCAAGCAGCTAATGTTCGAGGCGAACAAATCACACCGGGTAGTTATTTGGTAGGTAACCCTAGTTATGGTGAATACAGGCGAGATAGTTCGGGTGGTTCACTTTGGCAATGGTATGGACAGTATGCTTTTTTTAGCCGGCTTACGGGTGGGGGCATGTTTAATCGTTCCCCCATTTATTATGACAGCTGGAATAGTCGCCCTCGTTATTCTTACTATAATGATTACGGTAGAAATTCCTATGGTAGTCAATATGACCGAAAACAAACCACACAACGCAATAGCACGATGCGTTCAAAAGGGTATGAGCCTGCCAAACCAAAAAAGCAATATGGTTCAGTGAAAGGTCGACAACGAGTCAGCACCTATAGCAAGCAACAATCAGCTCAAGCGAATCACTTTAGTAAGAAATATGGCAGTAATAATGCTGGCGGACGGCATGCGGATAAAACCACTACTGCCAAACGCAGCTCCAGTTATTTTTCAGGCAATAAAACTTCAACTAGCAGCAGTAAACCTGTAGCTAAACGTAGTTCTAGCTTTTTTGGTAGCAGTGCTCGTAATAGTTCGCGTAGTAGTTCTGGTAGCCGTAGTTTTGGTGGCAAATAACACATAACAAAAGGTTTAAAGTAATGGAAAATTTAACACAAATGATTATGCTCAATGATGCATCCTTAGCTTATTATGCGATTGATTTTGTCATGTTAATGGGCTTTATGGCGACATTACGCTTATTAGCCGCAAGTATTGCTGGTATTTCATTAAAAGAATTGCTCGCACAACAAGATAATTTTGCTGCAGGAATCGCTTTAGCGGGAGCTATTATCGCAGTGGCTGTTTTAATGATGGGAGTTGTAGCAGGAGACGCCGGGGCAACTTACACAGAAGAAGTAACCCTAATGGGAAGTTATGGAATTGCTGCCATGGTCTTTATGGGATTAACGCGAAAAGTGTTTGATAAAGTCGGTTTGCGTCAAATATCAATTCACGATGAAATCATGGCGGGTAATGTTGCTGCGGGTGTTGTCGATGCGTTTAACCTGATCGCTACAGCCATTATTATGCGAGCTGCGATGTCTTGGGTTGATGGTTCAACCTTCTTAGGACTGGCTGTCGTCGTGGTGATCTTTTTAATCTCTCAACTTATTTTGGTCTTAGCCACAGTCTACCGGAATATGGTTTTTAACCGCAGGCATAAAGATAATGGAAAAACCTTACAGGGTGAAATTAAAGATGGCAATATTGCCCTTGCCATTCGTTTTTCAGGGTATCGATTAGGGATTGCTTTAGCTATTACGGCAACATCTGGCTTGGTAGTTTATGACCCTGGTTTATTAGAGTTTTCAGTTTTAGCCTGGGTGATTATGGCTATTATTATCTTTGTCTCACAAACATTTTTATCAATAATCTTAAGACATATATTATTACCTAAGGTCAATATTGCAGAAGAAGTAGGAGAGCAACGCAATGTTGCGATAGGTTCGATTGAAGCCGCTATTTATATTGGCATAGGCTTTACCTTTGTTGGATTGTTTACTTAAGACTATGGATGATAACAGGAGAATTGCCGTGAAAGGTGCGGGAGGAACATCGGGGGGTATTGGTCATTTCTTTATTGGTTTGATCATGATGTGTACGGGGTTTTATCTTTTATTAAATTCCATTTCAATCAGCTCTAACTTTGGAGCAGGGCGTTTGTATAGTCTTTCTGGTTACGGCATGAATTATGGCGTTACCAGTGGAATGATCATGATTCCATTTATCTTTGGTGTGGGTATCGTTTTCTACAATGCTAAAAATTGGTTAGGTTGGCTGTTAACCATTGGCTCCATTTCATCACTTATTTTTGGTGTCATTGCATCGATACGGTTTCGTTTTGTCAGTATGAGTGCATTTGATCT
>ENA-ORXI01001893-ORXI01001893.1-sediment-metagenome-genome-assembly--contig:-NODE-1893-length-15768-cov-5.075139_pt1 | contig 15768 bp, 3 predicted proteins | sample MGYA00237861_ERZ511468 | MGnify/ENA primary metagenome ERZ511468 (study PRJEB26299, sample SAMN06266213) | sediment metagenome | isolation source: Hudson Canyon methane seep mesocosm | place: USA:Hudson... | reverse complement strand
GCCTGAGTTCCCTCAAGCGAGGCGCGTATTCTACAGCGCCTCCGTTTCGTGTCAACCTTTTTTTCAGCTTGTTTTTGGAGTTTTTCTAAAAGAAATTCTTCACCAACACTCGCTTCACTTCAGACTGCCACTGGACTAAATCAAGCTCTTACACTTAATTCAAACCAAAATTCTTTTCCCTAAACAGAAGCTTTAAAACGCTTACTGCTTGAGGAGTCGGGCATTCTACAGCACCTTTGCTTTGCGTCAATCTTTTTCTTGCTTAACTTTAAACATCTTTCAAGGTCAAAAAATTACACAAAAAAGTAAATCATCATGAGCGACAAGCATCTGATTTCATTAAATAATTTATTACTCATCTCGCCTTTTAAAAAACGCTTTTTAAGCCGCTTCAATCAAGGAGGTGCGCATTATATAGATACTCGACCCAAGGTCAACAATTTATTTAGCTATTTATAATAGCCTTTTTTCATCCACCACAAAACACAAACTGTTATTTATTTTAATAACTACCTACTAACCACACAAGAAAGAAAACCCTAAAAAAACCATTAACAATTGATGCCAGCAACAACCCCTTATAGACATACATACAATCACCCACTAAACCAACCAACTACTCAAACCCACATAAAATATGATTTAACTAAATAAGACCTATACAGAACTTTAGCTCCAAATAATCAATCCCCCCCTCACACCCGCCCCCTTTTTCACCTTAATTCATAGATCAAAAATAAAATGTTTCCGAGATATCATCAGTTTATTCATACTTTTTTCATTGATTCACAAACGAAACAGTAGTTTGTGTGCACTGGTTAACAGCTAACACATTAACTTAACGTTATATTTCATCGGCTGCTTATTCCAAAATAAGAGATGCTTGTACAAACGTCAAAAACAATACACTTGGTACGCAAAATGTTCATACGGAAATTAACTAGTTATACGCTAACTTTACTTGCCCTTCTTTGTTCTCAGGGCATTTTTGCAACACCAGGAGATGTATTAAGCTCTTTTACAATATCCAATATTTCCTCTGATGGCAGGCTACCAACTACACCTCAAGGTATAACCTACTATGATGGAAAGCTATATATAGTCGATTTCGGCACTGATCGAATCTATCGCACATACCCTGAAGACGTTTTAGATTCTGATAATGTGACCGTTCTATTTTCAGCTGGTGAATCAGATTTCAACCTGCCTTTAGCTGACAACGGAACTAATGGACCAACAGGTGGTGGTTTAGCATTTGCCAAGAATTTTTTATGGAATGCAAGCCCCATCACTGATGACATCATCAAAATAGACCCGGTTGATGGTGATAATTTAGAGTCTGAAAACACTTTAGCAACGGCAGCATTCCCCTCCCCGACTGGCATTGCATTTGATGGTACTTATTTTTGGATCGTCGACTGGCAAAGCAATACTATTAATAAAGTACTCGCTGAAGACGGTTCAGTGCTTAGCACTATTCCTGGCCCATCTAGTTTACCAAGTTTCGACACTGACTCTAGCGCCACAAACGCTAGACCTTTCGGTATCGCATGGGACGGTGCTGCATTATGGGTATCAGATCATGAAGAAGATATGATTTACAGAATAAACCCAGATGATGGCGCCATACTAACGTCCTTTTCGACAGCCTCCTTCTCTATTCCAAGCACAAATCCAAAAGACCTTGCTTGGGATGGTGAGTTCTTATGGCTAACCGATCAAAGCAGTCAGACTATTTATAAAATTGATAGCGGCGTTATTCCCATAGGTTTATTAGGCTGTATAGAAAAAAATGGCGTACCCGTTGCTGCAGACGCGCTCCTATCTCAAGCTAGTGTTTCCGACCAAGTTAAAACCCTAGATATTGATGGCTGCTTCCTATTTGATAGTTTTGCCAGTGGTGTCGAAATTAATATCGCCATCAGTGAAACTGGTGTCGATGAAAAACCAACCATCGTTCTAGGACAAGTTAGTGGTTCGACAGATGTTTACATCGAACTTGGCGGTACCTATGTTGAACCAGGTTTTAGTGCCACCGATCCAGAAGACGGCGATGTCACTGCCAACGTAACAGCATCTCCCGATGTTATAACCAACACTTTATTAATCGACACTTCCGTTGTAAACGCGAGCGGTATTCCAGTCACCTACGATGTAGTCGACTCCATGGGTAATGCGGCCGATACGCAAACACGTCTTGTCTACATCACCCCAGTTGCTTATTCAATATCTGGAAATGTCAGCGGCCTTAAAACTGGCGAGTCATTAACAATCACAAACAATGGTGCTGACAGCTTACCTGTATCATCCAATACTTCATTTTCATTCCCAACAGAAATAGTTGAAGGCCTTACCTATAATGTACAAGTATCAACCCAGCCTACTGGACAAACCTGCCTAGTAACTAACGGTGCAGGTACAGCAGCTGCAGATGTTAGCAACGTGCAAATCGATTGCTCGGATATAACTTACAATATTAACGTCAATGCAACCGGACTTGATGTCGGCGACACACTCGTTATGTCGAATAATGGCATTACCAGTAATATCACGGCAAATGGCGCACAAACAATTGACACAGCCGCATACAACGCCGTTTATGATGTGCAAATTAATACATCTCCTGAAAATAAAAGCTGTGTTATCGGCGATCGTAGTGATGCGACCTCTGGCAATGCGCTTTCCCATGTTACCGTTGATGTAGAGTGTCAATTTATTACCTATACATTGGGCGGCATACTAACAGGCTTAGAAGCTGGCGACACGCCTGACCTTCGCGCCGAATTCAACACAGTGCTTACAACTTTATCTGCAGATGGCCCCTATATCCTAGCCAATACAATTAACTCTGGGTCGGCTTATACCGTCACTTTGAACCAAACACCCACCAATAAAAACTGCACAATTACAGGCGAGTCAGGTACTGCAACGGCAGATGTTGTCGATATAAACATCGACTGTGTCGATAACATTCCACCGGCAGTGCCAACAATCAATTTATTAACTACCAATAACCAAAGCCCAACAATAACTGGAACCGCAAGTGTTGATACTGGCGACACACTTACTGTTATTGTCAGTTCTGCCACTTATGATAACGTTACCGTAACCACGGGAATCTGGAGTCTTGACACTAGTACAGCAACACCGTCATCAGGTATCTTTAATCCTCTATCAGACGGTTTACACGATATTATCGCGACTTTAACAGATAGTGTTGGTAATACTTCCAGCGATTCATCAACGGATGAACTTCAAATTGACACCTCTGCACCAGCAGTTCCTACAGTTAATACGCTCATCACCAATGTTGTGCCGCCAAATCCTATTTCTGGTACTGCGACAATTAATTCAGGCGAAAGTTTAAGCGTCACCATTAATGGTGCGACCTACAGTAATATTCCCGCAACAGGAGGTAACTGGAGCATAAACCTATCTTTGGCAACACCAACTAGCGGCACTCTAGGCACATTTATAAACGGTACAAGCTACGAAGTCGTTGCAACAGCAAGTGACATTGCGGGTAATAACAGCCCCGACATATCAACAAACGAAATTGTTATTGACCAAACCGCACCTGCAGCACCTGCAACACCTGACATGACTAGCGCTACCGATACGGGTAGTTCAAATACTGATAATATTAGTAGTGACACTACACCTGACTTTGCAGGCTCTTGTACCAATGGCGAAATCATTACACTTTATGTTGATGGTAGTAACACTGGTGCAAATCAAACTTGTAATGCAAGTGCATACACAATTACAAGTCCCTCAACTCTAAGTGATGGTGCCCATACAATTACATCAACAGCAACAGACTTAGCTAGTAACGAAAGCGCTCAATCAACTGTTAATCTGGCAATTACAATTGATGCGACCGCACCAACCCCTCCTACTGTCGTACCACTAATTACCAATGATACAACTCCTATTTTATCCGGCACTGCCTCTTTGAATTCCGGTGAAACATTAGAACTCCTGGTCAATGGCGTCACGTATAGCAATGTTCCAGTTGTATCTAATAACTGGGCACTGGATACAGGCTCAGCTGTTGCTTCTTCTGGTACTTTCACGGCTCTGACTGATAACACCTACAGCGTGACTGCTACCAGCATTGATACCGCAGGTAATAGCACACCAGACATTACAGCTGGCGAGTTAATCATTGATACAGTTGCACCAATTGTACCCACGGTAAACGCGCTTACAACCAATGACCTATCACCAACGGTTACAGGTACCGCAACACTCGCAGCCGGAGAATCTTTATCAGTTACCGTTAACGGCGCAACTTATAACGACGTCCCCACGAATAGCAACATTTGGAGCCTTGATACTGGCTTATTAAGCCCTAATAGCGGCACACTTGGATCCTTCACTGATGGTAGTAGTTATGAGGTTGTAGCAACGGCTACCGATACAGCAGGTAATAGTGCTGTAGATATCAGCACAAATGAAATTTCAATTGATAGTACCCCTCCTGCTGCACCGACTGTTGATACTCTAGTAACAAACAATGCTGCACCGGAACTATCAGGAAGCGCCCCCTCTGGGATTGGTGAAGTATTAAGTATCGTATTTAACGGCGCTACATTTGACAACGTAACCGTTACTAGCGGTCTTTGGAGCGTAGATACAGCCATCGCTGTACCGACTAGCGGCTCTTTAGGGGCGTTAGTTGACGGTACTAGTTATGAAGTTATTGCAACGGTCACCGACTCAGCAAACCTTGTCACTAGTGACGCTACAACAAACGAAGTTACATTTGACCAAACAGCACCCGTCGCTCTTGCCACACCTGATATGACGCCTGAAACGGATCGAGGACAACTTGATAACGACGACATCACAAGTGACAATACACCATCTATAAGTGGTAGCTGTACAGATAACGATACAATCACCCTTTATGTCGACAGTAGCTCTACGCCAGCCAATATTGTTTGCTCCAGTAGTCTTTACACCATCACCACAGCTAACGCACTCAGTGATGGCGCACATTCTTTAACTGTGACAGCAACGGATGTTGCAGGCAACGAAGGTCTTGCATCCACAGCATTAGCTGTCAGTATTGATACTGCAGCTCCGACGCTTCCTAGTGAGCCTGACTTGGCCGCCGCTTCTGATAACGGCTCATCCAGTACTGATAATGTTACGGGCATTTCAACACCTGAACTTACCGGAACCTGTACCAGTGGTGATACGGTGACAATTTTCATTGATGGTAGCAACTCAGGCGATAGCGCAGTTTGTGCGACCAACGCCTACAGCATAACCATTACAAACCCGCTTAATAATGGGGCTTTTGCAATATCGGCACGCGCTAGTGATGTAGCGGGTAACATTAGTTCACCCTCTACATCTTTGACCATCACGATTGATACCTCTGCAGCTAACGCGCCAGCTGCACCTGATATGACACCTGCCACTGACTCAGGTATTTCAAGCGATGACAATATCACTTCAGATACCACGCCTATTTTTACTGGCAGTTGTACAAATGCAGATACCATCGCGCTTTATGTAGACGGTGTCGCAACGGGTGACAATGCAGTCTGCGCTAGCTCAACTTATGTGGTCACGGCATTAACACCTCTAGTAGATGGCAATTACACCATTACAGCGACTGCAACAGGAGCTTCTGCAGTTGAAAGTCCGCAGTCTCAAGCAGCACTCATTACCATAGATACTTCTGCCCCATCAGCGCCAAGCATACCTGACCTCACATCAGGAACAGATAGCGGCATATCCACTACAGATAATATTACTGCTGAAACTTTCCCGATACTATCCGGCACCTGCTCTAACAACGAGACAGTGACACTTTATCTAGATGGATTATCCACCAGCGCTACAAACCTATGTTCTTCTGGCGTCTACACCATTGCCACGCCAAACGCCTTGGTTTCTAATAATTATCAGTTCACAGCAACCACAACGGATGTAGCAGGTAATCAAAGCGTTCAATCTACTGCACTATTGGTCGAAATCGATACAATCGCACCATCTGTACCCGCTTCACCAGATATGGATGCAGGTAATGATTCTGGTTTATCAGCTACCGATAACATCACCAATATTACATCACCATTATTCATTGGTAGCTGTGTGAGCAGCGATACTATTAAGTTGTATATAGATGGCAGTTTAACGACAGGCAGCGCTCTTTGTACTGCTAGTGCATATTCAATCAACACACCAGACCCACTTACAAATGGCGCTCACAACATTGGTATTACAGCAACTGACCCAGCAGGAAACAGTAGCTCTGAGTCAGTTAGTCTAAGTGTTACCATTGATACGACATCACCTATTTCACCTGCAATTAATAACTTAATCACCAATAACACCAGCCCTGAAATTACCGGTGTTGCCACACTAGGTACTGGTGAGTCACTGTTGGTTAGTGTTAACGGCTCCAATTATGATGTGAGTGTAAATACAGGTGTTTGGTCTCTGGATACTAGTTCAGCAACACCTGTAAGTGGCTCAGCATTTAGCCCATTAGCAGATAATGTATATAATATTTCTGCAACTACGACAGATACTTCGGGCAACAGCTCATCTGATAGCTCTACAAATGAACTTACAATTGATACAACACCACCTTCAGCACCATCTGCTCCTGATTTAATGGCTGCAAATGATAGCGGTAGCTCTGCAACAGATAACATTACTAATGATAATACGCCGTCATTTGAAGGGGCGTGTACCACAAATGAAACAATAAAACTCTATGTAAACGGAACAACTACAAGTGATACTGTTGTTTGCGCTCTAAGTGCCTATAGTGTGACAGCCAGTAGCGCCCTTACTAATGGAAGTCAAACCATCACCATCACCAGTACTGACTTGGCAAGTAATGAAAGTACTCAATCAGCTGGACTTTCTATCGTAATAGATACGCTTGCTCCGGCAACGCCTTCTGTCAGTCCGCAAATCACAAATGATACAACTCCGCTAATTTCAGGTTCAGCGTCTTTAAGTGCCGGCGACTCATTAAGTGTTTCCGTTAATGGCGCTAGCTACGACAATGTAGCAGTCACCAGCGGAAACTGGTCAATTGATCTTGGTTCTGCCACCCCTGACTCAGGTACATTGGGTATTTTTGTTGACACCACCTACAGTGTAGAAGCAGTGATCACCGATATTGCTGGTAATACTGCAACAGATATATCAAGCGATGAACTAACGATTGATACCACTGCACCAAGCGTTCTAGCAGTTGCGGATATGGTGGTCGCAAGCGATACCGGTTTATATGATAATGACAATATTACCAGTAATACCACGCCGATTTTCTCTGGCAGCTGCATCGATACCGATACTGTTACAATCTACGTCGATAGTGCCGCCAATGCATCAGGTGTATGTAATAGCTCTGTCTATGCCATCACAGCAAACACGCTAAGCGAAGGTTCTAGGTCAGTAACAGTCACCGCAACTGATACTGTTGGAAATGAAAGCGGCCAATCTCTAATCCTATCGACATTGATTGATACAACCGCACCTTCCGCACCTGCTGCGTCCGATATGCTAACAGCTAGTGATTCGGGACTACTCAATAGCGACAATATTACCAAGATTACCAGCCCGGTATTTACGGGCGCCTGTACCAACAACGATACAATTAATTTGTTAATAGATTCTAGCACTACCAGTGCGACTGAATTGTGCACAACCGGAACCTACTCTTTAACAACGCCTTCAGTTTTAAGCGATGGTGCTCATACTGTCTCGGTTACGGCAACGGATCTTGCCGGCAACTTAGGAAGTAGTGCCGTTGATTTAAATATCACGATTGATACCAGTTCACCTGCGCAACCTGTTGCTCCAGACCTTACTGATGCAAGTGATACAGGCACTTCGAATACAGATAACATTACCAGTGCAACAGCGCCGATTGTTGAAGGTAGCTGCACTAATGGTGACCAAATCAAATTATACGTCGATAGTATCGACACGGGCACATCTAACTTATGTAGCGCAAGCCAATACACGCTGACAACACCCAGTGTACTAACAGATAATAACTACGCCTATGCTGTTTCTGTTACAGACTCTGCTGGAAATGAAAGCATTACATCCTTAACGCTGGCGATCACTATCGATACCTCAGCGCCTTCAGTACCTGCTATAGATACCGTTCTTACGAACGATATCTCACCAGTAATTTCAGGAAGCGCCACCATGGGCGTGGGTGATATTCTAAGCATTACATTGAATGGCGCGAGCTATAACAATGTAACGGTATCGGCTGGCATCTGGAGCATAGATACACAGACAGCTATCCCCGATACAGGCACCTTAGGCAGTTTTACGGATGGTAGTTACGAGATCCTTGCGACTATTACAGATGCTGCAGGAAATACAGCAAATGATGCAAGCAGCAATGAACTAACAATCGATACCACGCCACCATCAGCGCCATCAGCACCTGACATGACCGATGCTACAGATACTGGTTCATCCAGTATTGATAATGTTACCAAAGACACTACACCTGACTTCTCTGGTTCCTGTACTAATGGAGAATCAATGGCACTTTATGTAGATGCAGCGAATACCGGTACAACAAGTATTTGTTCGGGTAATAGCTTCACACTTTCTACACCAAGCGCGTTGTCTGAAGGTAGCCATCTAGTCACTGTGACCACAACTGACCTAGCTGGTAACGAAAGTGCGCAGTCTGGGTCCGTGTCTATATCTTTAGACACAACATCGCCAACTGCACCCACTGCACCTAATCTGACAACAGCCTCAGATACTGGTTTATCTAACTCTGACAACATCACCAGTGAAACTATTCCTGCTTTTGATGGCTCCTGTAATAGTGGTGATGCAATCACTTTATATATCAACAGCGCTCAGACTGATGCAGCATTCTGTATTGCCGGCACTTATAATTTAAGCTCTGTTAGCCCGCTCACAACAGCGTCCTATACTGTGGCAGTGACTGCAACTGATCTTGCCGGAAACGAAAGTTCTACTTCCAGCAACTTAGCACTTACGATTGATACAGGCGCTCCCGCGGCACCTGCAGCGCCTGACATGACTTCAGCAACCGACACGGGCGCATCAAACACCGATAATATTACCAATATAACAACACCTGCATTCAATGGTAGCTGTACCAATGGCGATACAGTCACGTTATATATTGATAATGCGAAAACTGGGGCAGCACAACAATGTGCGACAGGTAGCTATTCTTTAACCGCAGTCAGCACTATTCCAGATGGCGCTCATTCGACTACCGTTACAGCAACTGATACAGCCGGAAATGAAGGAACTGAGTCTGCACCACTTTCAATAACTATCGATACATCTGCACCGAGCGCTACAACCCCTGATATGACTAGTTCATCTGATAGCGGCATGTCAAATATTGATAACATTACGAATGATGCAACACCTTCATTTAATGGCATATGTGTCAACGGTGAAACTATTACACTCTTTGTTGATGGCTCTTCTACTGGCTTAACCGCTAGCTGTGCGAGTACATCTTTCATCATTACAGCAACAACAGCGATGACAGATGGAAGTCACTCGATAACTACTACAGCAATCGATATTGCTGGAAATACAGGTGGTCAATCTTCACCTGTACTAGCAATCACCATAGACACTAACCAACCGAGCGCCTTAACGATTGCCCCTGATATGACCGCAGCGTCAGACTCAGGAGCCTCTAACACTGATAACATTACGAATGTAGTGTTACCAAGCTTCACCGGCAGCTGTACAGATGGCGAAATTATCAGCTTAATCATAAACAGTAACAGTGTCGGCGCTTCATCGACTTGTGCCAGCAGCGTTTATACCTTAAGCACACCTGACTCCCTAATTAACGGCAACCATGATATTGGCGTAACTACTACTGATACAGCAGGTAATGAAAGCCTTGAATCACCAACACTCTCTATCACTGTTGATACCGGTGGGCCAAACGTGCCTGCAACACCTGACTTGATTGCGGCCAGCGATTCAGGTTTATCCAGTACAGATAATATTACCAATGTTACCTCACCGACTATCACAGGTACGTGTAGCGACGGCGATACTATGCGCTTATATCTAAATGGCAGCTCAAGCACCTCAACTGTATTATGCGCCGCTAATAGCTATAATCTGACACCGCCGATTTCACTAAGCGATGGCAACCAGGATATTTCAGTCACGGCTGAAGATAACTCCGGAAACGAAAGCAACCAATCAGTAGCGCTTACAATTAACATTGACACTATCGCTGTCTCACTATCAGCTCCTGATATGCTTGCATCATCAGATACAGGATCATCAAATTCGGATAACGTAACCAACGACACAAGCCCTTCATTCTCTGGTGTTTGTATAAATGGAGAATCTATCTCGCTATTTGTAAACGGTTTGTCAAATGGCACACCGAACCCTGCTGTGTGTTCAGCCAACACTTACAGCATTACAACATTAACGCCCCTAAGTGATGCAAGCCACTCAATTACGGCGGTCAATACAGATGCAGCAGGTAACATCAGTGCAGCTTCTTCAGCTCTCAGCGTCACTATTGATACAACAGGCCCAGCGACACCGGTTGTTACCAGCCAAACGTCAAATACAAACACCCCAACCATTACCGGTACCGCTACACTTTCAACAGGTGATACTTTAAGTATTCAGGTCAATGGTGCCACTTATGACAGTGTTAGCGCTACAGGTGGTAACTGGAGTCTGAACCTTGGTTCGACTACACCAACATCAGGTATATTAGCTTCATTCGTTGACGGCAGTAGCTACGAGGTCATTGCAACGATCACCGATAGCGCAGGCAATACGCAGGCGGACGCAAGCAATAATGAATTGACGATGGATACTGAAGTAAGCATTACACTGACGGTTACCGGATACAGTTCAGCATCCGCTTTAGAAGTATCAGAGCTAGTAGCTGGCAGCTCACCGATCTCGATTACCGCAAATGGTGTTAGCAACCCAACTACCTTTACTTATAACGCGAACTATACATTCTCGATTACCAGCCAACCAACCGGGCAGGCGTGTCAGATACCCGCTACACTGGATGTTCCGAAAACTACGATATCAGGATCAGCCACTACCGACATTTCGATCATTATCAGCTGTAACAATATTACAGAGACCTATAATGATGCACCTGCACTTACCATTACCGCTAACAACGGCGATAATAATGCCTTAATAACAGAGACAGCAACCATCATCATTGCCGATGATAGACAAATTGCTGATCTGAATGTTTATGTAAATATGTCGCATGCTTACCCTGGCGATACATCAATTGCACTAAGCAGCCCTTCAGGTACCACGGTGATGCTCCTAGAACGTCCAGGCTCATCTGCTGTGTATACAACACTTGGAAATGGTGCAAGCGGTGATTATGGTTGTAGCGGCGATAATATTGATGTAACACTTGACGATGAAGGTACCACACCTGCAGAAGGTGTATGTAATCCCATTACCGGAACCTTAACCCCTAACAACCCTTTATCTGCTTTCGATGGAGAGTCAAGCTTGGGTACTTGGACTCTAACCGTGTATGACTCCTATGGTACTGCTGACGGCGGTACGTTAAACAACTGGAGTCTGGAAGTCATCATTCCGGCACTGTAGACAACACGATAAATTGGGTAGCCCTGCTTCCATTAATATGGAAACAGGGAATAATCTTGCTTTTTGCAACTTGATACAGAATTAAATTGGACCATTTCTATGTTCATCCAGTCATCAATAAAAAAATTGACGCAACTTGGCTTTGTTCTTTTAATTAGTTTTGGATTAGCAGCCTGTAACGGTGGCGGCGGAGGTTCTGGTGGAAATGAAAATACCCCTGAACCAACTGGTATGTCACCATCTGTCGATTTAAAATCTCCGACACACAGCAGTGCAACGACAAACAACTCGATCGAAGTTATCGGAACAGCCTCTGATGAAGACAGCCAAGTATCTAGAGTATCCGTTAATGGCATAGATGCAACTAGCGAGAATGGCTTTGCAAACTGGTCTGTCAACCTCCCCCTCACCACTGCAATCGATAGTTTAATTATTATCGCAGAAGATGCAGAAGGTAATAAAACTGAGCAACAATATTCGATCCACCTAAACCAACTACCCTCAGTATTCTCAGAACCAAGTGAACTTACTTTGGATAAAAAGAATAAACAGTTGATCATTACTGATAAAATACAACGAAAGGTATATAAATCTAACCTTCTCAACCCCGACCTAAGGGCTCTGGAATTACAATCAGAAGGCGATGCAATCGAGTTAAGCAGACCTAGTAAGACTATTTGGGATCAGAACGTTAATGAAGCCCTACTTCTGGATATTGCAGTCATGTCACGATCATCGTCACAGTCTGTCTATAGCATTAACACCGAAACGGGTAGTACCACCAGCAAAGTCAATTTCTCAAACATTCCAGGCCTTGCAAAAGTAATTGATATCGCGACCTCTCCTAACGGCGAGCTTCTTTACATATTAAGTGAACTTGAGAATAGTCGGAATGGTGGCGTTATTAAAGCGCACCAATTAACTAGTGGGACAACGACTAATCTGACCTTGACAGAGAGCCATAATGACTCTGACTTTACTGCACCCACAACTCTTGCCATTAACTCAGCAGGAGACCAACTTTTTTATCTCGATAACGATGCCTTGGTATCGGTAGATACAGGCAGTGGCGCGTTAACTATTCTCTCCGATAGAAATGGCAGCTTGGTAATACAGAACCCTAGAGATTTAGTCGTAGATTCGAGTTTGATGAAGGCGTGGTTAACGGATGCTAATCTCGATGCCGTTATCGAAATTAGTTTAATTGATGGTTCACGACGAATTATTTCAGATCCAACAACAGGTAGTGGGCCGCTACTGCAGTCTCCAAATAATCTGGTTATCGACGCGGATAATAATAGACTACTAGTGGCTGATCAGAGTTTGAATCTTGTTTTCACTATCAGTTTAGAAAATGGCGACAGGGAGTACTTTTTAAGCAATCGATATGGCCACGGGCCACAATTAGAAAATCCTTCAGATGTAGTCATTGATGCCGACAACCAAGTCGCATACATTTCTGATACTAACTTAAAAGCAATTTTATCCGTTGACCTTGAAAATGGAAATCGTAAATTCATTTCCAGCAACACTGAGTCAAACGTATACGGCACCGGAACTGATTTTTCAGAAATAAGAAACCTATCTGTTGATTCAAACAGCCAACGAATTTGGGCAACAGACAATAATCTAGGTAAAATTTTTGAAATCGATATCGCAAATGGCAATCGCACACTATTAAGCCAAACCTATCAAACAGGGTCACAAGTTATTCAAAAACCGACCGGAATTACCTTTGATGAACAAGCCAACGCTCTCCTTATCTCGGATATATTTAATGATAGTGCTCAAAACCTTTCTTTAAGCGACTACTCCGTTAGCATGCTTGGCAACAAAATATTGAAAAATGGCACGAAAGTCGAAAAACCTACGGCACTTACATTTAACGCCGATACGAATAAAATTTACGCCATTGATAGTTTAATCAAAGCAATTATTGAGTGGGATATATCAACGGGTGACTCTAAAGTTCTCTCTAAATTATTTATTGGACAAGGCATTAACTTTTCAGCACCGGTTGATATTCAAATAGACCAAGAGTCCAATAAAGCCTACGTCACCGATGCTGCCCTGAAGGCAATTTTCTCAGTAGATCTCACAAACGGAAATAGAAGCATCCTTTCAAGCAATACATTAGGTAGTGGTCCAGATTTTAAATCGATACATGGTCTCGCTTTTCATGCTGAATCTAAAATACTCTTAGCTACCGACTTGGAAGAAAAAGCACTTTTCTCAATTGATATAACAAATGGAAACCGCACAATCATCTCACGTTAGTGCCGTTAGTATAACAACTAAACTAACAAGCCAAGTTCGAGAATCATAATATCCTTTTCATGCAATTGGAGAGGATATTTCATGTATATGCCATACCCTCACATGTGGCCCAATCGAAAACAAAAACATCACTTAAGCAACACGCATACTAGTTATTAAAGAACTGGATTCCGGTATATGGACTCCACCTAGGTTGCAACGATAATTCTGCATAAAACTGTAAACTGCTGGCGTATATGCGGCTTCTTATTGAGGGAGCTACCCTCTAGCCTTTTATGTTTGCGCGCACCTACCGCCTTTTCGCTAAAATAGCCTCATCGGGCTTTCCGGAATCACAGGCTCTGATAGGTTGGTCTTACCATTTATGCTCAGTTATCGTTGTCGAACTCTTTTATTTCCTCATTAGATTTTATTCATTCCTCGATTTAAATAGCGATCGGTACAGCCTTATAAACTTGCTCTTTCGCTAATAATGCCCATGCTGTCCTCACTGTTTTATTCGCTAAAGCAATACAGGCTCTTTTCACTCCCACTCTGGCAACCAAATCAATTAACCATGCTTGCTTCGTTGTTTTTGGTTTCTCTGGTAACTTATGAATAACAGAAAAAGCCCCTTGAAAGAGCGCTGCTCGCAGGGCCTTATCGCCACCTCTTTTATCTATTCCCATTATGTAAGTTTTACCTCCTGAGCTATATTGCTTAGGCGTAACGCCAACATAGACTGATGCCTCCCGACCATTTTTAAAATTCTTACCATTACCGATACTGGAATATAATAATGCGGCACAAACAACCCCCACACTTTCAAGGTCAAGTAATCGTTTGCAAGGCTCAAGTTGCTTCACTAATGCCGCTTTTTCTTTTTCAGCCTGTTTTAACTGTTCAGCCGTTTGTTTGTATCGCTGCCACAATAAACTTAACGTACCTTTTAGGCAGACTGGTAAACGTTTGTCTTCAACATCTAAGACATCCGCAACACATTCTCTTAAACCTTTTTGACCCTTGCTTGAGGTTATCCCGTACTCATACATATAAGCCCTAATATGATTACCTAATGCGGTCATATCTTTACTTAATAGCTTTCGACTCATTTCCAGTGTTTGGACTGATTGCTGCTCTTCACTCTTTATCTGACTATATTTTAGACCAAATTGAGACGCTGCAATCGCGATAGCGACCGCATCATTGGCATCTGTTTTGTGGCCTTGCAAAAAAGCTTTTACCTTTTTAGGCGCAATGATTCTCGCATCATGCCCATATTCCTCAGATAAGCGACTCCAGTAGTGACAACTACCACAGCCTTCCATGGCAACTATAGAAGCCTTTTCCTTTGCCAATAGTTGTTTTAGTTTATTTGGGCTAACTGCTTTGTTGTAAATCAATTCTCCCTCAATACTAACTTTACAAATTTGGATAACATTTTTTGCTAAATCAATCCCAAGTACGTTAAGATTCTTCATTGTATGGATTCCTTTGTTTTGGTCGACACCACACTACTTAGGTAGGGTGGTGGAGTCCATACATCGCTAAAAAACCTACCCGAATAACAGAAGATTGAGTCGTGCAAAAAATATTTATTTAAGCTTTGCCAATGCCGCTTGGCAGGCACTCCTAGCATACATGCGGTTTTTATAATCAGCGAAGCCATCAAAAAGTTCAAATTTAAAATTTTCAGCCCAAGTTAATGTATGAGCAATCAACACATCAGCCATAGTAAAACGATTACCTAAGGCAAATTCAGGTGATTCACCAATCAAATCTCTCAGTGCTTTTTGTGACTTGTGAAACTCCCAAAGGGTCGTATCCAATATTTGCGGTACCCTATGTTTTTCAGGAAGCGCAAACCGGTGTTTGCCGTTC
>ENA-ORXI01001890-ORXI01001890.1-sediment-metagenome-genome-assembly--contig:-NODE-1890-length-15817-cov-8.959657_pt1 | contig 15817 bp, 10 predicted proteins | sample MGYA00237861_ERZ511468 | MGnify/ENA primary metagenome ERZ511468 (study PRJEB26299, sample SAMN06266213) | sediment metagenome | isolation source: Hudson Canyon methane seep mesocosm | place... | reverse complement strand
AGGCTAATTTTCCTTGGTAATCGTCCGCGTTCCCGCTACCATTACCAAGGAAAACCGCCAGTCACCGCGGGGTTAGTAATATGGGGAGTAATTATGGGTGATTGGCAATATATTGAAGATCATATGGGAGGTCACGATGAGGATGGACTTCCCAATTTTATGAGTGCGCCAGGTTTTGCTGATAATTCATATGAGATTAAAAATCCTGATTTTTTTGAAACCTTTCAAGAAGCAATGGCGTGGGCAAAAAGTAATCCTGGTAAAAGTATAACTAGAGCAGCTGATGGAAATGGATATATAAAAAAATGAGTGAAAATAATTATGAGTCATACTTTTTAATGTGTATGGCATACTTGCATATTGGTGAGGTTTCTGCGAAAAATAACAATAATACAGGTGAATATCAAAATGCAGTAGCCTACCAACTTTATCATGCATTGGAGTTATTTGTTAAATACGCCATTTTGAAAAATAAAGGTAATGTAAAAAACATACACGATTTTTCTAAATTATTTAGTGAGTATGATTCTTTATACTCAGGTGATGAATATCGTATAGAGCATCCTTTTGATTTTACCTCATATGAGCCTTGTGAATTAAATATAGGTGAGCAAGAAATGTATGAAAACCACATAAATAAATTTAAACCTGAATTTATGGATCAACATTTAAGGTACCCTCCTGATGGCAGGACAGGAGGCTTTTCTTACGAAATTGATAGTGATTACTTTAATTTAATAAAAGAGAAATTAATGACTATTTACAGCAAAATAAACGGCTAACAATCAAGTGTGTATAAAAATAGGTTATTAATTAAACATGATATTTGGAAATATAGTACGAATAATAATAGGGTTCTGCTTGATGATTGGGGGTGGTACAGCAGGAATTGCATGGTTAGCTTTTTGTTTTGGCTCGGTAATTATAGGTGTTTTATTGCTATTTTTTGCCCCTGCAATACTGTTATTGCCATTTGAAGTTGCTATATATGGTATTGCTCTTATAAAGAATGGTGCAAATAATATACTTACAACTCAGGAATACGATAATAGTGTAGTTGATAGTGATGCCGTATGGAATAAATCAAGTAAAAATTTAGAATCAATTACAGAGTTAATTGAGAAGTCAAAAGAAAATCATAAAAATAACTAGGAAAATAATATGTTTGGTTTTTTCAAAAAAAAGAATCCAGAAACACTACTAGATCAACTTAATGCCTCAACAGCAGAAATGTTCAGGCCTATTTTAGTAAATAAAAAACATCTATCGGATGAAAAAATTATAGAAATTGTTCAAACAGTGATGAGAGCATTTAAAGAGGCCGCAGAGAGTAAGGGCGAAACAATTTCAGGAACTGTACTTATTAATATAAGTGCTAAATTTATTAAAGTATTTGACATAAGTGAACCCGAATTTTTTATGGAACATTTGAAATATGAAATAAATTTATATTTAACTTCAGGTTTACGAGAAGACTACCTGTAGATGTTTTTTATTATTAACTGAAGTCGTGAGATCAGCCAATATATAATATATCGTGGTATGAAAAAATTACTAACAAAAAAATCCAGCTGACCATTTAAAGCAGGTGTGCAATACGGTGACCTAAAGGGTAGTGCGGCAGCAGACCACGCGGATATGACGGGTGCAGTAAAATGGTTGAAAGAAAATGGTCGTATTAAGGATGATGAATTTGTTCTTGGAATCTCAATGTCGGTAGGTGAAAACCACGGAACACATAGAGACCCAGTTAGCGTACAATTTTTGGTTTCAGGTTTAAATGGGTATCAAAATATTCCTGAAATGATTCAGGCTAGTGGTGAACCAATTCAAGTGAAAAAGATTAACGTGGACATGGAGGTTATAGATTTCTTAGCCCTATTTAAACGCTTAGAAATAACTCTTTCAAACGATGGGCTTATTGAGGGTAAAACATATACTTCTAATTAAAGACCCCGTTTATAAGTATTCAGCCCCCCTCCTAATAAATAAAAACAATGACTTACAAAGCTAAAATTCAGCGAAATTATCATAAAAAACCTGATTTTAGGGGGTCTAAATACTTACACTCCTGTTGGTATTGTATGGAACATAACTCTAGAAAAACCGTTAGAGTGTTATAGTGCAAATTATTTAAATAGCACTGAATATAACGATCCAGCAAGTTGGTTTGTAAGAAAGGGGTTTACTGTAAGGTCTAATAAAATGGACATCCTCCCCCACCTTGCTTCGCACCCTTCGCAAGCTCAGGGAAAGGAAGGGGTTTCCATTAGCAGTTATTTTATACTGGCTCTTCGAGCCAGTGCTGCTCTATATCCCCTCCGTAAACGAAGGGGTTTTGAGCGAACGCTATTTTGATAAAACTTGAAAAAGGCAAAGAAGCCCTCTATAAGCAGAATAGTTTATTCTCACTCTGAAGCTATACATACGGCTTGGCCCGTAATTCGAGCCCTTTGAGGGCGTCCTCTAATACCCCCCCGGCTATGCCGGTGGTACTTTAATTTTTGTCTTGAATAGTGTAACCACATCAGAAAGACTTTTACGTTTATGGACTTTCAGTCTATAGTGGTTGAGTGAAGAAATCTTTACCGTCTCCTAAGATATCTTCAATTTGTTGCCTGAAATTTCTAGGGGATTATTATAACTATTACTATTATGAAGAATTTTTTTTTATTTTTGATTGCTATTTCAATAACTTTTTCTTCCTATATTGCATTTGCTAGTGGGCCGTTAGATGGTATTTACACATGTGATTTTTTTTCAACTGGAGGGGATAATGTCGGACAAGTTTTTATCACATTTAATAGTAATGAGAGTACATCTGTAATAACAATACCAAATATAACTGGTGTTATTTTTCAAGGGTATTTTATAGGTGGAGCCGCTTCTGATACAGATTTTAATGGAACCTCAGATCGTGGAGAAACTTTTAAGGCGACAGCAACAGGATTTATTGGTGAAAAAAAGTTATTTCTTGAGGGCTCTGTGTACATACCTCCATTTGGTTCTACTGAGGGTACTGGAGAGTGTTTACAAGTAATATGATTTATGAAGGTAGTAAAAAACTATATTCAGAATGACTCGCTCGCTCCTAATCTATTGAATAGGCAGTTTAACATTGATACACCCAATACCTGTTTTTTATACTTGATGTTCTAGTTTTTAAAGTAATGAAATAGAAAACTTGGCATGAAAATTAATAAATCAAGGTTTAAAAAATTTAATAATAATTTTGACAGGATTTTAATTCCTATAACTAATAGACGATTAAAAATGAAAATATCTAATTTGAAGTTTTTAAATATTTCGTTATTTTATATAGGGAAAACTTTAATCGTCGTAGCATTTTCGTTTATTTATGGTTCAGTAAGCTTTGCTGAATCACGTAAGGTACCTTTGAAGAGTGAAGGTGGCAGTGATAGTTTTTCTTTGCCACCAGTAGAAAAGGTACTATTATCAGGAGCTATTTTATATTTAGAGAAAGTTCAGTTTAGCGGGCATACGGTGTTTAATGAAATGGAGTTGCAGGCTATTGCAACTCCATTTATTAGTAAGAATATTAATTACAATGATTTAGAGAACTTGCGCTTTCTTGTTAGTCAGTATTACAGCAAACACGGTTATGTTAATTCAGGTGCTATTTTACCTGATCAAAATTTACATGACGGTGTTTTAGAAATAAAAATTATAGAAGGAAAACTTACAAAAATTAATGTCAACGGAGAAGGCTGGTTGCACCCTGATTATATTAGGGGACGTTTATTAGACCAGCGGGTATTGAATGTGAATGATTTGCAGGAAAGTTACTTAATGTTGATTAATAATCCGTTGATTGACAAACTCAATGGTAATTTAAAACCTACTAATATTTTAGGAGAAAGTCAATTAGATTTAGATGTTTCATTAGCAACTCCTTATGGTTTATCTATTCACGGAAATAACTATCGTGCTCCTAGTATTGGTGCTGAACATTTTTTAGTTAATGGTTGGGTTCGTAACTTAACTCGATGGGGAGATTTGATTAATTTTGATTTTGGTTTGAGTGAGGGATCAACGATTTATGCTGGTGGTATTGTGCTGCCATTAAATAGTAGAGGAACTTTGGTTGATTTTCATTTTGACTTGAGTAATGCATCGGTAATTGAAGAGCCTTTGAATGGTGTAGATATTGGTAGTGAAGTAGAGAACTTTAGTTGGTCATTATCTCATCCTTTTTATAAAAGTTTAGACCATACAGTTATTTTAGGTGTCAGTTTTGCTACTAAGTTTAATAAAACAACTTTGTTAGGTAAAGATTTTTCATTTGTTGAAGGTTTGGATGGAGGAAGCAGCCGCATCTCAGTGGTTCGTGTATTGCAAGAATATTTAGGTCACTTTAATAATCATATATTGGTGTTTAGGTCAATTTTTAATATAGGAATTGATGCTTTTAATTCTACGATTCAAACAAATAATACGTTGCCTGATAGTGAGTATTTTTCATGGTTAGGTCAATTTCAATATGCTTTTAAAGTATTGAATAATGGAGCCCAAATTAAAGTTAGAGGAGCACTTCAAGTGAGTAATCAAACGTTACTATCGCAGGAGCGTATATCAATTGGTGGTGTTAGTAGTGTTCGTGGATATAGAGAAAATGAGTTAGTTCGAGATGAGGGTTATAATGGAAGTATTGAATTCCATTATCCTGTTATTGGTGAGTTGGGACGTGCAGGGCATAAGTTAATCTTAATTCCGTTTATGGATTATGGTAAGGCATGGAACAAGGGTGAAACTAGCGATTACTTACATTCAGTTGGAATTGGGTTTAATTGGCAGCCTATTAGATATATAAGTGCTGATTTTTACTATGGTTATGATATTAAACGAGCTCGTGAAAAAAGTGAATATAATTTACAAGATGATGGTATTCACTTTAATTTTACCTTGACTAGTTATTAGTAAGTATATTCTATTATGTTACTTATGGTTAAACATAATGGTGCACTAGTTTAGTGAACATATTGACTTGATTTTATTAAAAAAATATAAAAGTACTTTTAAATAAATAACTATTAACAGGAACTCAGGTTAATTTAAATTATGATTAGGTTGCTTTTTCGGTGTAGCATTCAAAAATTTAGGTATAAAGAGATATAGCTATTTATTTTAAAGGGTTTTATATTTTTATCGGTATTTTGTAGTGAAATCAATGTAATACATTACTCAGAATAAGAATCTTGAGTGTTAAATTCATATTCTTATTATAATTAAATACTTAAATATCATTATAAGGTCATGATAAACCCCGTCTACTTTGAAATACGTAGTTAATGAGGTTTTATTTGTCGAACTATTTTGAGCTGAAACTCTGGCCTTTAAAGCTATATTTTTAAGAGCTTTACTTATAATAATATGATATTAAAGTACAGTACTACTCATTTAATGCTAGGGGCTATTATTTCACAGCAATTCCCGCTCTAAATTTATATAGCTGAGCTTATACTGCTATTTCTGTTAAAAATTGCAAAGGAGCCTCATTTTGAAACCCATTATTCATAGGCTTTCAGAGTTGAGCGGGAATTGCTGATGATTTCATTAGGTAGAGTTTTAGCTAAATTTTATTATCTCGCTCAACAGGAATTAATCATGAATAATATATTGAGTTATTTGATTATTATTTTTACTATATTTAGTTTAGAACTAGTTCAAGCTGACGAAATAGAAAATTTGATAAAAAAAAGTCAAGTATCACTATTTGAAGGTTTTTATCAAAAAGCGAATTTACAATTAAAGGATGCTAATAATTTAGCTATAAAGCGGGGTAATAGTTATCAATTAATGTTAATACAAGGTTTATTGGGTAATGTAGCTTTACAACAGAAACAGTTTGATCAATCAGAGATATTATTAATAGATGTCTTGCAAAAAATTGATGGAACTTCTTGGAGTGAGTTAGAGGCTACCATTTCATTGTATCTTGGTAAGCTATATCTCAAAACTTATCAGCTAGAACAGGCAGAAAAATACATTCAACAAGCAAAAAAGAAGTCAGAGCTAGCTAAAAAGCCTTTTTTAACCATCAGCAGTTATATTTATCTTGCTAAATTATCTACTTACCAAAGTAGGGAACAAAGAGCTTGGCGTTATCTAATAGAAGCACAGAAAATTTTAACTGTTTCAACGGAGCAACATGGCACAGAAGACTTATGGTTGAATTTAGGATATCAAGCTCAGCAAATGATGTCGACTAAAAAAACAGAAGCCCAACTTATGCTAGTTTATAATGCGTTGAATACTGCGTACGAACAAGCTAGAAAGAAGCAACGAAGAAAAACAGAAATATTGGCTTTGGACTATTTAGGGGATCTCTATGAAGGTAGTGCAAAACATAAAGAGACACTTAAATTAACGATGCTGGCTATTAACCTAGCTCAAAGAGAAAGTAAACCTGAATTGTTGATAAGTTTAGAGTGGCGTCTTGGGCGAACTTATAGTCATTTAAATAAACTAACAGAAGCAATATCTGCGTATCGGCGTGCAGTTTGGCATATAGAAGTAACGGGGAAACATATATCAAATAATGAGGATAATGAGGATATTTACTCATCGTTTAAAAAAACGGTAGGCCCAGTTTATACTGGTTTAGTTGATTTGTTGTTAAAACAAGCCAAGCTGGTATCTCTAGAAGAAAAGTATGTTCTACTTGAGGAGGCTCAAGGTGTTGTTGAAACCTTTAAAAGGCGTGAGTTACAAGACTATTTTAAAAGCCAGTGTGAACCAGCTATTAACCCTATTAAATTGAACAAAGAATTTCCTAAAACAGCGGCTTTGTATCCTATATTATTGCCAGATCGTTTAGAAATAATTATCTATTCAGAAGCTGGATTACAGCAATTTACGAGTCCAATTAGCAAAAAAAAAGTTATTCACAACGCAAAATATTTCGCTTCATTGTTGCGTAATTCAGATAATGAGGTACAAATTGCTCGATTATCTCGTCTATTTTACGACTGGTTAATTAGACCTGCATCTAAGTATTTAGAACAAAATAAGATTGACACGTTATTATATATTCCTGATGGTGCTTTACGACTAATTCCTCTAGCGGCATTAAATGAGGGAAATCAATATCTAATAGAGAAGTATGCTATAGCTACATTGCCAGGAATGAGTTTAACGGCGTCAAATACTGTGTCTCGAAGTAAAAAACGACTTCTTATTGGGTTAAGTAAACCTGGTAATGTAGTTACAGATTTACCCACAAAGGTTTTAGTTAATTTATTTAAAAACCTCAAAACTGATCAAGATACAAAAAAGTCAAGAGATCTATTGCATTTATTTCGATCAGGAAATATTCTATCACTTAAAGCAGAGAAAAAAAGAGAATTGTTACAATCTAGTTCAATAATTACTATTTTGCAAGAACTATTGTCATTACCTGGTGTAGAACGAGAAATTATCCAACTAAAGTCTATTCAATCTACGCTTTTGCTTAATGAAAAATTTTCTTTAAAGAATTTTACTAATAGCATTAAACATAACTCTTTTAAAAGTATACACATTGCTTCCCATGGTTTTTTTGGTGAGTCGGCTAATCAAAGCTTTATCATGGCTCATGATCGCGTCATAACTATGGGAATGCTTGAACAAATATTTTCAACAGGGCAATTTAGAAAAAATCCACCGGAACTATTGACCTTGAGTGCATGTAAAACAGCAGAAGGAAATGACCGTTCGCCTTTGGGTATAAGTGGCGTAGCTATTAAAGCAAAGGTTGCAAGTGTGTTAGGTTCATTATGGTCAATTGATGATGAGGCGACTGTAGTATTTATGAATACTTTTTATAGTATTCTAGATGGTTCAGTACAGACAAAAGCTAAGGCGGTTCAGAAAGCACAAATTAAGTTGATGAAAACTGATAAATTTAAATCCCCTGCTATTTGGTCACCTTATATATTGGTTGGGAATTGGATATAATAATACTAAGAATTAGATAAAAATAGGAATTTTAATAAAGTAATGTGTCTCTGTACCGGACAAATTTACACATACCCTTTGTTTCCAAAAATATATTACATTGTTTTTATAGGTATTTTTTCATTTTAAAAGGGTTTTAAAAGGGTTTTAAAATTAACATCTTGTTTGGTTTTTCCGTATAAAGTAAATTTCTAATAAACTCTGTTCCATAGAGAAAAATACTTTTCGCTGGGTGGCCATGATTTTTAAGGGTAATTGGCTTTACTTCGCAGGCAAGAGCTTTTCATTTTCTACCTTATTTCTTGGTCGAGCTTAGGTTAAAGATAGAGTATTTTTCCTGCTTTCAAGCTAATAATGTAATTTTTGTCCGGTACAGAGGTAATGTGTTTAGAACCTTGGTATATCTATATATCTAGAGGATAGTATGAAATTTAAACGACGAATTATAGTCCTGATATTACTTTTTTTTGTATTAATGTCAGTTCAAGCTGAAATAATTACTGATGGTTCAGTTGGTCTTGCGAAAAGTTTATCGGGTCCAAATTTCATTATTACTCAAGGTTTGGGGACGTTAAAAGGCGATAATTTATTTCATAGTTTTCAAGAGTTTAATGTTGGTACGAATGAGAGTGCCACCTTTACAGGTGGTAATACTATACAAAATGTTATTACTCGTGTTACTGGCGGTAATTTATCAAAGATCAATGGGACAGTGAGTTCAACTGTTGGAGGAGCTAGTTTTTATTTTATTAACCCAGCAGGGGTGGTGTTTGGTTCAAATGCCACTATTGATGTTCCATCAGATTTTTATGTTAGTACAGCTCATGACCTTAGGTTTGATGATGCTAGTTTATTCAGTGCTATTGAGCCTGATGCAAGTTCTCTATCAATAGAGAAACCCCAAAGTTTTGGCTTTTTAGGGGGGCAGGATGCACAGGTTGTTATATTTAGAAGTAACTTGGATTTTCAGCCTAGCAGTGATGTTTTTTTTAGTGCTGGTGACATTTCTATGGAATCAGGAAATATCAATAATGTATCTGGAGGTATTGAGTTATATGCTGATAATATAAGCTTAAGTGGATCTTTGATTGATGTATCTGGTAATGGAGCTGGCAATGTACTAATTAATAGTGATAAATTACAGGTATCTTTTAGTCGTATTGTAGCTGATAACATAGGAGAAATAAGTGCAACGGATACACAGGCTATTATTTTAAATTCCAATACGTTGAATATAAATTCTAGTGAAATTAGGGCTGATGCTTTGGATTCTGGTTTAGCTGCGAGTATTAAAGTTATAGCTGGTAATTTAATACTAAATGGTAGTTCTATCTCAAGTGATACAGGAATAAATAGTAGTGGTGACTCTGGAAATATAGTTGTAAATATTGATGAAAATTTAACAATAACAGCTGGTGCTATATTCAGTAATACTGGACTAATGAGTAGTGGTAGTGCGGGAAGTATTAAAATTTTAGCTAAGGATATCAATCTTAATGATAAAGGAAAAATTTCGAGTAATACTTTTTCCGATGGTAATGCTGGAAATATAGATGTACAAGCCCATCGAATAGAGATTGGTGGTAATTCTATTGATAATAGTCAAGAAGGGAATGTCATAGAAATATATGAAAAATTGACGGGAATTATAAGTGCTTCTAGTGCAAAAGGAGATGCTAGTAATATTCAAATTGTCGCTCAAGATATTAATATTAGTAAAGGAGGGAAAATTTTTAGTATTACTTTGGCTGATGGTAATGCTGGAAATATTGATCTTCAAGCAGAGCAAATAGACATTGAAGGGAATGGTGTTATTGACGTAGTCTTAGAGGGTGAAAATAAAGATCTAGCACTTCTGTCTAAATTTTCTTCTTTAACGGGTGTTGCAAGTGCTTCAGCAGTTTCTACTTCAGCTGGGCATGGTGGAAATATAAATATAGTAAGTAAAAGTATTTCTGTAACTAATGCGGGTGCTATTTTTTCTGGTACAAATGGTACTGGGAATGGTGGGAATATACAGATAAAGGCTGATGATTTATTAATTGATGGTAATAATGCAAACACTCCAACAGCTATTTCTAGCGCAACTTTTGCTAAGGGGAATGCAGGATTTGTTGAAGTTTCTGCCGAAAAATTATCGATTTCCAATGGTGGTCATATAGCAACCGATACTAATTCAGAAGGACATGCTGGGTCGGTTAAGGTTTCTTCCGGACAGTTAGTAATTGATGGAGGCGATGGTGAATTTTTTATTACAGGAATATTTAGTGATGCAAATTCTTTTTCTAGTGGAAATGCAGGGATGGTAGATGTTGATGTAGATGGTTCTTTATCTATTGTCCAAGGTGGTGTAATTCAGAGTAGCACTCTTTCTAAGGGAGATGCTGGTTCGGTTACAGTAAAAGCTCGGGAAATTTTAATGGATAGTCAGGGAAATGATTTTCGTTCGACGGGAATATTTAGTCGTGCAGATTTTAATTCTTTAGGCCAGGCAGGAAGTATCTCTATTTATGCTGATCAATTGGTTATGAATAATAATAGTGAGGTCAGTATAGAGTCAAGACCAGTGATATTAAATGACTCATATCTAAAAAATATTCAACCAACACTTATAAGTGTTAACGCACAGACTATCAAACTTGATAGTCATGCTAGCATTAATGCGGGAAGTTTAGGTAATGTTCCAGCCAGCTCAATTGATGTTAATTTTTCTAATGCATTAGTTCTAGATAATGCAACGCTTACAACACTTTCTAATAATTCTGATGGTGGAAATATTTCTGTTAATGGTGGTGAAATGGTTTTATATGATGGTTTGGTAACAACCTCTGTTTTAGGACAAGGTGATGGTGGTGATATCATTTTAAATCCAGAAATATTAATACTTGATGGTGGATTTATACAGGCTAATACAGAAGGAAAGGCTACAAAAGGTGGAGAAATTACGGTGGGTAGTAGCTTTTTGCTAAGTAATAAGAAACAACTAGAGGTTGGAGGAGGGGATGCTTTAAAATTTACTTCAAGAGCTAATGTTATTCAAGCTGCAGCTCCTGGAGGCGTTAGTGGAACTATTACTATTTTAACGCCAGAAATTGATATTAGTAGTGATATTACTAGTCTAAACTCAAATTTACTGGATTTAGAGTTAATTAAAAGTCCTTGTGATAATGATGTATCATCTAGTTCATTAGTGAATAAAGGTAAAGATGGAGTTTTATTAACACCGGAAAATGATATTTATATTCCTTTTATAAGCAATATAGAGCCTGAATTGAAAATTAATAGAAAGATAGAATTAACAAAAGATAAAATAGCTAAGTTACCTCTAAATATTCGAAAAATACCTTGTTCAATGTAAGTAGGGTACGTTTAAACAAATGACACTAAAGTCATCTCCTTACACGTATCTTTTTAATAATAAAAAATTAATGACTTACAACATATGGACGGGGTTTATAACCATTTTTAGTTTAAACCAATAATATTTAGTATCTAAATATTTGGCTTAAATCTCGTGGGACTTTAGTGAATTTCTTTACATACACAAGTATCATAACGGGGTCTTGTGGAAGAACCCCCAAAAGTGTTCGTTCTGAACTATATACCTTTCAGCAACTTGTTTTTTTATACATCATCAAACGTTAGGGGTTTGGTTGAAACCCGTGCATATCCTACTTCCATAAGGATTAGTTCATTTTACTAACTGGAAAATGATATTCTGAACTATGATTTACTGAACCAGTTTATCTTGCCTAAATCTGGGCATACAATACAATTTTTTGATTGGGAAATAAGGTTCAGTCAAACCCTCGTTTTTTTGAACCGTTGTGTCGAATCTACAGGCTTTAAGCAATTATCACCGCAAAGAATACATTTAAATTGGAAAGTGAATTATCTCAGAACGAACACTTTTGGGGGTTCTTCCACAAGACCCCATTTAGAAGCATAATCTTCTAAATTTAAGGTATTTTAGGGATAAATTTAGGTTTTTTAAAAACACAGTACCTCTGTATGAGCTGTATTAAAAGACTTACAGAGCATTAGGCGAATAATATGCTGTTTATGCACAATACCCCAATTTGGCAGAAAATGTACGGTAGATAAAAAGAAAATACAGCAGCTACATGATCAAGGCATGGGAGCCATAAAAATTGCTAAAGAACTAGGAATTGGCAGGTCAACCGTTTACAAGGCTTTAAAAAAGTCAAATTAATTTAAGCCACTCATTATAGAGACTATCGTACGTTTTCGTCCCGTTGCGCTTCAAACCCCGTAGCCGACACTTTCTTAATGTTCCCCTCACTTTTAATTGCACCCAAATTTAGGAGTGCCATAATTTACTCAAAGCCTGATTAACTATGACGTTATAAAAAATCCTATGGGACTTTAGTGTCGTTTGTTTAAACATACCCAATGATATAAAGCTAATAATTTAGAAGCTTTACGTTTATATTAGATTGCTTTAAAAAATCATTGGTTAAAGGAGACTGTGCTTCGATTAACTTTTGTAATTCATCATACCAATACCCCTTAGCTAGTTTCTTTGATGTTAATAATGGAGTGGGTATCGATTTGTATTGAAATATTGCACTGGCCATATTAGTTTTTTTAGTACCACTATCTATAATAGTAACTGACCAATAATATTCCTCGCCTTCGTTTAGGAATATACCATAATCACGTAAGTTTAGGCTTTGTAACTTAGTTTTTGTGTTAGATAATAATTTTTTTTCTAATAAAGGTTGAATGCTTCCTTCTCTAAATAGGGTGAACTTCACTATTTTTTGCTTTTCTTGTACTAAATACCAGTAAAATTTTGGCTGTGATTGACTTGTGAAAGCTATGTACTGTGGTGCTATTAATGTAATGTTGAATATATCTATATCAATTCCTCGTGTTCCGCCACCTAAGCGTCCAGATGGAGCTCCTGATTTAGGAGGAGTGTAGGTAAATAAGCTTTCTGCATGTGCAAATGAGTACAGTGTTGACAAAAAAAAAATGATACTTATTTTATACATTTTAGTGCCTTTTGTTTTTTTATTGGCCTCAATTGCCAGTTTAAAACTATGAACTTTCAGTACAAGGCTTTAGCTTTTAATTAAGTCGTTTTTAAGAAACCTATGGACTTTCAGTCCATAGTGGTTGAGTTATCAAGACTTTATTATGACATGATAAATATTTATTTTCTTTTTTTTACCTTTTAACAAGCATTCATTAAGTGGTTGCATTTCGTAAAGGTGGTTAGTGTAATTGAAAGTTGTTTCACTTATCAAAATTCTACAAGGGTATTTATTATTTGGTTTAGCGAAGTTATTATCAAAACTTTCCAAACGTGAGGCTATATTTACGGCATCACCAATTACTGTATATTCCATACGAGCTGAACTCCCAAGGCTACCGGCAATTACAGCTCCTGTGTGAATGCCTACACGCATAGTGGTTGTAGGCAGTCCTTGGGATTTCCATTGTTCATTAAGTTTGAATAAATGGAGATTAAAATTTACTGCACATAATAATGCTTGTCTAGCATCCTGTGCAATATCTTCCTCTTTTATGCGTTTTATAGGGGCACCAAATACTACCATAATTGAGTCACCAATAAACTTGTTAACCATACCCCCATGTTCCATGGCAATACCACTCATTTTATTCATATATTGATTAAGCCAGCTCATAAGAATTAAAGGATCTGTATTTTCTGATATGTTAGTAAAATTACTAAGATCAGTAAATAATATGGTCGTTGTCAATGTATCAGTATTGATGTACCCATTATAAAAAAATTGCTTTCTGACTGACCATAATTGTGTTGCGACATCTGGAGAGACATGACTGGAAAATAGTTGCATTAATTGGGTGCGCTCGATATGTTCTCGTCTAAACAAGTAAAGTGTACTCAGCAAAAATGAACTTGACCAGCCAACTATTGGTGCAATTACAGGAATCCAATAATTTTGATTAATTATTAGACTACTACAGTATAGTAATAACAAGAGTTCGAGACTAATCCATATAAATAGTTTAAATAAATTGCCTTTATGTGAGCTAGTAAATATCCCAATTACGCACCATAATAAAACCCAAACGAACTCGCTCATATTCGACCACGAACGTAAAGGAGCGACTCTATTGATGGCAGTATTGAGTAGTTGGCTAGTTAAGTAGGCGTGATACTCTACACCTAATCGTCTTTTTTTATTTGGAAATAGTCTAAAGTCTAGTAGGCTAGGTGCTGAGCTACCTAGAATAACAATTTTGTCTTGTATTTTGGATACATTTATTTTTCCATCTAGTAATTCTGATAAGGTAAAAGAACTAAATGGTTGAGGTAAGCCTGGGTAATTTAGCATAATTTGATAGCCGCTCGAATCAACTTCTTGGTAAGCACCAAAATCGCTCTTAATTGGTGGCAAACTAATTCCATTAAGGCTGAGGTAACCTGCAGAATCACTTTTGGGATTAATATTTTCTGTTGTTAGATAGTGTAAGGCCAGTAATAATGGAAAAGCGTAGTAACTAGTATTATCAATATCCAAAAACAGTAAGCCACGTCGTACTACACCATCAGAGTCTTCAATAATATCATTAAAACCTACACGTTGAATCATAGTCGATAGTATTTTTGGTGAGGCGATAGCATCTTGTTTTGTATTCCCTGAGAAAAAAATCCAGATAATATTCTTATTTTTTTGTAGTGTAGATCTTAGAGCCTTTGTTCCAGGAGGGATAGAAGTGTCTCTATACTTATCAATCCCAATAACTCTAGCACCAGCTTGTTCTAATATATAAATTGCGTCAGTAAGAACCTGGTCTGAGAGGGGGTGTCCATAGCGACGAATATCTGCTTCTGTTTCTCCAATTATAACAATGTGGTGATCAACCTTTGTGATTGGTCGGTTAAGTAAAAGTTTATCAAAAGCACTCAATTCTAAGCTTTGTAAAAGACCAGTATACTGTAAAGTGCTACAAATTATTATTGATGCAATTACAAGTAATGTGTTTATGATGGATTGATTCATCCTGCTTTCTTATGTTTTTTAGTTATTGTTTTTAGAATATTTGCTAATATTCAGCGAATTTTATGTCATTTAACCCGTAATATTATCTATGTATCACAAAGAGGTCCTGTGGAAGAACCCTCAAAAGTGTTCGTTCTGAGCTATATGGGGTTGTAAGCCCAAACCCCAGAAATTTTGGAATTTATTAAAATTCAATAGTTTAACCTGAGTTCGGGATAAAAAAATTATAGATATCATGATCTTATAATTATATTTAAGTATTTAATGATAATAAGAATATGAATTTAACACTCAGGATTCCTATTTTGAGTAATGTATTACATTGATTTCACTACAAAATACCGATAAAAATATAAAACCCTTTAAAATCAATAACTATTATCCCGAACTCAGGTTAATTTAGGGTATTTTTTAGCTTTTAGCTTATACTAGCCTTCAATATGGAAATTTATTGAGTATTCTAAAGCTTGCTAAACCCCGTCTACTTTGAAAGACGTAGTTAATGGAGTTCTGTTTGTCGAACTATTTTAAACTAAAATCCTGATCTTTAAAGCCATATTTTTAAGAGCTTTAAGATAAATGCAAGCAATCAAAATATGAAATTTAAAAAGTACGTATTTCAAATTAGCAAAAGAAATGCTCAATGATTGGCAGGCTATTTTTCAGATACTTGATCAGCCTGATCATCCGTTGACTAATAATGAAGCTGAACGTGCGTTAAGGCATTGGGTAATTTTGCGAGGTATTTGTTATGGAACTCGTACCGAAGAAGGCTCTCGTGTGTTTGCTATGTTAATCAGTGTGATTGAAACTTGCCGAAAAAGAAATCAATCTCCTTGGCT
>ENA-ORXI01001888-ORXI01001888.1-sediment-metagenome-genome-assembly--contig:-NODE-1888-length-15828-cov-7.426513_pt1 | contig 15828 bp, 14 predicted proteins | sample MGYA00237861_ERZ511468 | MGnify/ENA primary metagenome ERZ511468 (study PRJEB26299, sample SAMN06266213) | sediment metagenome | isolation source: Hudson Canyon methane seep mesocosm | place... | reverse complement strand
TCCATAAAAAATCCAGTTTCATTATCCACAATAATATCCTGTATTCCTCCAACCCTGCTAGCCAAAACTAATGTTTTAACAGCCATTGATTCTATTATAACTCTTCCAAAGCCTTCATCAAGCGATGGAAGGACAAAGAAATCAGCCGCTGCCATAAAATATGGTACTTTTGTAAATTCAATTTTCCCAACAAATGTAATATTATCTTGAGAAATCAATTTATTGCTTAAATTTACTAATTCATTTTTTAAAGGTCCATCTCCCACAATTATCAGATGATAATCTTTTTTATTTAAATACTTACAAGCTTCTATCAAATATTTTACACCTTTAAAAGGTACAAGTCTACCCACAAATACGAGTAGCTTTTTGGTAGAATCAATATTAAACTCTTTTTTTAATTGTTCATTTGAGTCGAGATATTTTTTATAATCAATATACCGACTTTGAATTGGAAAATTCTAAACGAGTTCGCAGATATCAAGGGGAAGTACAGCAGGCATCACCTGAATTTAAAGTTTTGAAATAAATATCCGCTTCCCTTCCGTTGTCAACTGGATTAAAAGTTTCCATCCAATTGTTTAGTGAAATAGGCTCTTCTTCTGAAATAATGTTATCAATAGGCTTGTTCATTTTTAGTCCTCAGTCGTTTTTATTTTTAATCCAGAACGAGCTTCGAAGTCTTTTACATCATATGGAGCAACTTTTAAATCATAGGTATATACTCTGCGAGGTGTTTCTCTTTCGAAGTATAAACAGTATGTCCCGTCTCTTTTTAAAACCTTAATCAGTTTTAATTCTTAATCATCGATCAGCTTAAGCTTGTTATTTTTTGCAGTGTTGACTTGGTTGTTTCTGACTTGAATTGCCTTATCAATTTCTTTTTTTGTACTGTTTTTGCTTACGATGTTTTCATTAAACTGACTCCCAACCGAACCTGCATAATTAAGGCTGTTGCCTAAGTCTGTACGTCTCTTTTGAACTTTTTTCGTAGTGTTAATTAGCATTGTCATTTTATGTCCTTATATTAGAATCAATGATTCTGTTTTGTGTTTAAATATCGCAATAATCTGTTTTGTTTTTGCGTTAACTACTTGTAGCCCCTTAAGTGCTTTGTTGTGAGTCTCTTCAATTACAAACCTCGTTACTCTTTTTTTTGGTTTGAAACTGCTACCAATATAAGCCACGACTTTTTCTTCTTTTTCGATAGTGTTTGTTTTTAGAATGTATTTGTATACACCTGCACTAATTGAAGTATTGCTATTTATCACCCTAGTGTTTACCTCTAGGCGTTGTAGCAATGTTATAAAAAGATTTTCCTTAGTTATATTCATAACGCGTCCCCCCTTGTTTAATATATATAATTATAACATATTAGCGTTAATATGTCAAGAAAGTTGAGGTTATTTATTGTTAAATATTGTAAAACGCTGTAAAATATTGTTTAACATTGTTTTACAGCATATAGTAGCGAGTCAGCAAGAATAATCTTGACTGACTACATGAAGCTTATAAGTGATTGAGTGTAAAATTCTAAGTGATTGTTAACAGGAAGCGTGTTGTTTTTTACATTGGCCTTTGATTCTTCAAAATCAGCAACCGCATTAATGTAGTTTGTTCTGTTTTCGCGGATATGTTTTTTTATGTCAAGCCCGAGCTGTTTAAAACAATTCACCTCAACACCCTGCCCTATGATTTGACCAATTCTTGTTTTTTTCATTTTGCCAAAACTGAATGATTCAGGAAGTCCTGATAATCTTGCCAATTCCCGCGGAGTGAACCACGAATATTTTTCAGGATTATTTGGATGAACTAAAATTGGCGAAGTTAATTGCCATTTGTAGTAGCCTTTCGTAATGGCTGCTACTTTCGTATCTTTAAGATAGGTTCTTGCTAATCTAAATCCATCACCTTTGCGAATATGCTCAACTTCTTTTTCTAATGAATATTTCATAGTTTTAGAATTATGTCTGTCGTGCCATGTTCTTTCATTAATAGGAATTTCAAGTATGTCGTGAACTGCAGTTTTGTTTTTGGTAAAATTATTTGAAAATACAAAAGGCTTCTCTGCCATAGTAGCAACCATAACGTATCTTTTTCTGGCTTGGATGCCTCCGAAGTCTGCTGCATTTAAAATTTTTTCAGAAATCTTATATCCTCTCATTTCTAGTACAGAAACAATCATGTCTCTCATAGCACTTTTTGCAAATGGCACCACTTCTTCTACAACGCAAACAGCAGGTCTTATTTGCTCAACAGCTCTTAGGAAAAAATAACCCAGTGATCCAACCTTGCTATCCTCTTTTTTTCTTTTTCCTGCAATACTATGGGCATCGCATGGAACGCCACCAACCAGAACCGTTGTACTAGGAAGAAGCGAAAAGTCCATAAGTGAAACATCTGTGTTGTATGTTATGGTATGGGGATTATTGTTTTCAAGATTTTGAAGATACAGGTCAACATATTCCACTGCCATTTTTGGAATCATTCCGGCTAATTTCATTGATTCAGTTAATAAGCCAGAACCTGCGAAAATATCAGTAAAGGTTATATCTGTATCATTTAATGAATTTTTTGCTTTCTTTTGAAGTTCTAGCTCTTTTAAAGGCTCAATAATAATAGTATGTTCATATAGCTTGATACTTATTTTATCTACATTCTTATAGAATTCAGTTAGCTCCTGATTACAAATATCAATAATCTTATTTCCACTTGACTTTCGAGTTGTAATTTTCATATTATCATTTTGGTTAGACCTGATGATTACTTCTCTGGTTTCGGTGTTGAATTCATAATTGTAGGTTTTGTCAAACGGAATTTTTTTCGTTTCAATATTTATTCGAGCATTTTCTCTGTGTATTGGAAGTGTTTTGGTTATTGCTTTGATTAGGTTTTCTGGCGTTTTATTGAGTGACATACTAACTCCTTGTGTTATGTATAATTATAACATAATAGCGTTAATATGTCAAAGAGTTAATGTTTTTCGTTGCTGTTTAAAAATGCAAAGTTAGTAAAAGCACCTTTTTCAACATTGATATTTGTTCCCCAATTGCTATCCATTGATGAGCGAATTCGTTTTATGCTCTCATGAATCGTATTGTCTACTGTTTTTATAATCTCGTTTATTTCTGAGGAAATTGGATTGTAGCTGTCTAAACTATCCCTTAGTTCAACAATTTCCGCCACTCTGTTTGCAAATTTAGTCTCAGGGTGATTATCGACAAGAGCGAGACCTAGAGATGGGTAAGCATTGGGAAAAACCGCACTATTCTGTATAAGCTCATATTCTGCATCGGGTGCAGTAGCTACGGCCAAAACAGCATTGCTCCATCTTTTTTTTCTCGGTAGAGATTCGACTTTGTTTGTTACTTCCATCGCCTCAATAAAAGATTTAACACTTTCGATACCCTCTAGTGCATCTAATCTCACTTGTTTTACGGCAGCTAAATTGGCTTCAGTTTTGGCAACTTTTTGTGAGGACGGCTGTACTTCTTGATTGACAAATGAGTTGAACTCTTTGGTGGTATTTTGTGGGTGTGTAGGGTCAATAATTTTTTTCACAACAGAATCAATTAATTCTTGTCTTTTTGCGCACTCTGCATTTTTATCATTAAAGATAAATCCATAGTATCCTGTACAACGGTTAAGACATTTAACTAAACTATCAAAAGAAATATGACTTAAAGTGGGTTGACTGAAAAGTTCAATATCATCATTTGGCTCGGCATAAATTTTATAACTCATATTTTTATCGTCGAAAAGTTCTTTAATGATAATTTTTTCACTATTGATAATTTTTGATATGTTTTCATCTTTAACATTGTTAATTTTCAACATACCTTCAATTTCACTTCGACTATTGATTTTTTGAAGAAAATAAACTCCTGTTGATTCACATTGAAATAAAGGATAGGACAGCCCCTTGGGGACAAATGAAGGTATAACCAACCCTTTTAATAGATATGTCTCCACTATAATCATTTACTTTACTCCTTTAAATAGATTCTTGCTTTTGTAATGGTCCCCTACAATTTTAGAAATTAAAGGAACTGCTTCATTTGGCTTGTTGAGATCCGTGTCATAGGATTTGTAATTTACTTTCAACACGTTTTTTAAGAGATTCATTAATTTTTCACTCTCTTCAAACTTAACTGGAAAAATTACAAGATCTATGTCGCATTTTGTTAAGTCTATATCTTCATTGAAAATCACTTCTACGGTTCTTTTTCTGTTGTCTCCTTGGGAAATATTGTTTGAAATCAGCTGTATGTACTTGCTGATGTTTGAATCGGAAATGTCATATTCGACTTCGTCTTTGTGAAACGGTTTTCCATAGTAGTAGTTGTGATTATCACCATAAAAGGTTTTAACAACTTTAGCTGCTGATTTTACTTTATTGACAAGCTGAAAAGTTTGCGGCTTCACGGCTAATCCAACGTCTTTATTGAAAATTCCTGCCTCTAATGCTCCTGAATCACTTGCAAATACTTTTGCTGGTGCATGTTTCAAGCCCTTTGAATTTAACAATATCGTTACGGGGTATAAATACTCCAAATCTGTGTTGTCAATTGTTTCTTCATCTCTATCGAGTCGATATGCAGGTTTTCCATAATAGAAATATAGTAAATTTTCCTTCAAGAAAGTATCGCATTCTCTAGTGAAAAGTGTTTTTTCTTTTATTAAGGTTTCTAGGTGAGCAGCTCTAAAAGTATGAGCAAGTGGCAATAAAGGCTCGTGAGCCTCATTTTCTTCTACGAAATCTCCAAAGTATTCAATCATTAAAACTCTTTTTTGATTTATAATACAGTAAAAAAAATAATTATATTCTAAACGCTCAATGACCGAACGTAAAAGAAAAACACTTTTGTGTGACACTTGGAGTTTGTTTACATAAAATCTAATTGTGATTCGACGTAATAGGAAGTTGGATTATTAGCAGGAATTTTTTCCGGAGCTGTTTTTGTTTCTTTAAAATTTGCAGTAACTTCAACAATTTTGTCTTCAGCTTTTTCTGATTTATTTTCGTCTTTTGAAATTTCAAAGCCATTATTTTTATCGTAATCTGGGTTAATAGCACTGGTGATTTTACTCTTAGCTTCGTCGAGCTCAACTTTAGAGGTGATAACTTTAACATCCTCTTCTTTGAAATCACCCATGTTTTCAGGCATGATAATCAAAGAATCCAATCCACCAATTAAATCGCTAATTGTTTCTGTTTCAGATTCTACCATTTCAATTTTTGGTGCAATTGTTTCTTGTGGAATATGCGCCAGTTCTTCATCTGATTTAATAAACCATTCTTGAAAAATCTCTCCGGTAATGCTGTTTCCATTGATTACATGTGCATTTAGGTTTGCAAGTTTCAATTGAAGTAATAGCATTAAGCAAGTATTTGTATTTAATTCAGTCGCTGTTATGTCCAATACATCAGATACATAGTAATTATTTTTTTTGATAACCGATGCTAGGGATAGTAACATTGCCCCAGAACCTGCTGATGGTTCAATAACATTGAAAGCTTCTTCTCTTCCTAGATTTTTCTCTAAACTCATTAGTTTCATAAAGCTCATTTCGGCCATGGTTAAACAAACTTCTTTTTCTGTAAAAAATTTTCCACTGTATGAATTTCCTGCATAACCTTTTGTTCCATTTTCGCCACCCATCAGAAAGATACCAATTACATCTTCAGGTTCATTTCTCATAATCTCTTTGTGGTGAGAATGGAGTTGGTCTAATAATTCTGTGAAGCCTTGTTTGTCTAAACTTTTAAGTGTTCTCTCATCCAATAGGTCTATACCTTCTTTTTTGAGTGCATATTTAACGTATAGCTCCAGTACTTCATTTTTACCGTAGTAATCGGCATTGTATATTTTGTTTAAAATTTTTAATGCAGCATTGATTAGTGTTTTCCCATGCGCTGAGGTTTCAGGGCTGATTTGTGGTTTTTGATAATTTATGTGTTCTGAGAATTTATTAATTGTTGAACCATTAGTATTATCTGCAGCAAAGATACCGCCACTAGCAATGGCAACACTTGATGATGCAGTAAACGAGTCTGCAGATTTCAAGTTAACTGTACCGGAAATAATAGTACTATCATTAGCAGCCGTACCACCAGTTGGTCCAACCAATGCAGTCGTAATAGTATCAGCACCTGCCACAGTCATTGTCTCACCAGCGTCACCTGAATGAACAAAGTCAACGATATCAATATCATGTCCATCTGCTTGCGTTAACACAACACTCGCTTTATCACTTGATAATTCAGCGGTAATGCCCGTTGAACCCGTTTTTTTATTAATCTCGGTTGCAAGCGCAGTCATGTCTGTTGTTGTAACTGTTGCAGAAACGGTTGCTGTATCACCACCACTGCTTCCGAGTGTAAATGAAATTGTACCATCTGCACTTACTGAGGCTAAAGTTGCCTCATTAGTCGCATCTGCTGTAACACCTGTTTCAGCCTCTCTAGCCGTAATCGCCGCTGCAATATCAAACGCGCTACTGCCAACACCAACAGTCAAGTCAGTAATGCTTCCAGCTGGACCAGAAATAGATAATATCTGTGCAGCAATCGTATTATTTCCTGCAACATCCGTTGTTGCAGCAACTGCAGAACCAGTACCTTGATTAACGGTCGCATTCAATCCACTGATTGTATAACTCGCTAAATCTGTTGTGGATGTCCCAGTCATTGAAACATCAATTGTTTGATTTGCATTGGCACCCACTTGGAAGCTTTGCGACGTAAACGAACCATCTAATAATTTAAGGCCATTAAACTCAGTCGTGCCGGCCACACGATCAATTTCTTGCTTTAACTGATCAACCTCAGCTTGTAGTGCTGCTCTATCAGATGATGAGTTAGTACCATTGGCTGATTGAATTGCCAATTCACGCATACGCTGCAATAACTCACCTGTTTGTCCTAAGGCGCCCTCAGCTACTTGAGATAATGAAATACCGTCATTCGCATTACGTCCAGCTTGATTTAGACCTCTTATCTGCGTAGTCATTCGTTCCGAAATTGCTAGACCTGCCGCATCATCTTTTGCACTATTGATACGTAAACCTGTTGATAAACGCTGTATTGATGTTGCTAGCTCGCCTTGTGATTTATTTAAATTATTTTGAGCGTTAAGCGATGGAACATTTGTATTGATTACTGAAGCCATTATTGTTTCCTCTTTCTATGAAATCATAAACTCAATGATTTAACTGCTGTTTTTTTGACAGTTAACCATTACGTGATAATTATTTAGCAATGGCTGTGCCAGTTTTGTTTTTTGTTTTAATTCAGTTGGTTGCCGATCCTCTTTCTTCATATTGTGAGCGGTAGGGTTTGTTGTTTGATTGCTATCATTCCTACCCTCACCCCAGCCCTCTCCCGGGGGGAGAGGGAGTAAATAGGGAAGTTTGAATAGCTCAGTTTTCCCAAGAAGGTCAAAGCAATACTTTATCTACTACTGGAGGTAAAGATGGTGGCGACATCCATGATAGGATCAAAAAAAGCTCAATTGACACAAAGGAATGAATTCACCATGGACGGTAAACTCACTAGCTACGCTAAACAATTAAGAAAAAATGCCACTGATGCTGAACGCGTATTATGGCAAGCGGTTCGTTCACGACAGGTGTTGAATTGTAAATTTCGGCGTCAAGTGGTGTTTGGTCGTTATATCGTTGATTTTGTTTGTTTAGATGCAAAGCTGATTATTGAACTTGATGGTGGGCAGCATGCTGAACAGGTTTTATATGATGAACAGCGTACCGTGTATTTGGAGTCTTTGGGTTATCAGGTGATTCGATTTTGGAATAATGATGTATTGCAGCAGCTTGATGTGGTGTTGGAGAAAGTTCGTTTGGTTTTGATTGCTGGATTAGAATGCCCTCACCCTAGCCCTCTCCCAGGGGGAGAGGGGAATAGGTGATTTTAATCCTCTCTTTCAGGCTAATAATTCAGGTTTACCTTGCTAAGAAAATAATACAACATCTTTAACTCCTTCTCCCTCTGGGAGAGGGCTGGGGTGAGGGGTATTTAACAACTACAAATAGTTCAGATTATCGTGATTTGCCTTACTAAGAAAAATGACGCAACTTCTTTAACTCCCTCTCCCCCTGGGAGAGGGCTGGGGTGAGGGATGAGGGCTGAGGGCTGAGGGCATCTAAAAACTATAAATAATTAAACAACGACAGGCCCTGCACTTTTGCAAATGATTGTTGTGCGGCCTGCAAGCCTGTCATTTGTAAGGTCAATCGTGAAATAGCTTCGGCATAATCCAAATCTTGGACTTCTGATAAGGTTTTTTCCATATTAAATGAAATACCGTCGTTAATTTCTCTTTGAATATCAATGGCATTGAGTCGCGAGCCAATTTTAGCTTGGGTATCAACAACGGTATTCATCGATGAGCTGATATTCGTTAAAAAATCACCATTATTAGGGCCGTTACTAGCACTTACTTGATTGGCTTCTAACGCTTTTGCAAACTGGTCGATGGTTTTAAACATGGACTGGTTGCTTGTGGTTGTCTGCAGTGTAAACTGATCTGCATTAATTGGAGACACACCAGTCAACTCTATTGTTAGTTTAGGTAAGGCAGGGTTTAATGTACTTAAATCTACATTTAGACCGTTATCTGTTGATGAATAGGGGATTGTTGCTGTATTCCCATTGCCGTCGCTAACATTGTAAACAGCTGGGTTCACACTCGTATCATAAGTGAACGTTAATGGCGTTGATAATTCCGTAGCCCCATCAATTCTAATAAGACTAATATTACTATCACTGCCAACACCTGTAGCTGTTTTGCTCATTTCAGTTGAAATATGTTTGCTTTCAAAAACGGTATTGCCAGCGTCATTTGTTTCAATCAACACGCCAGCACCTACTTTCATATTTCTCTGGCCTTCATCTCCTTGATAGTCACCATTAAGTGTTTCATAAGGCTGGCTGTTTGATTTAAATCCAGAGAATACATAGTCACCATTTGAATCACGAGTATTGGCTATAGCTAATAGTTGCTCATTCAATTGATTCATCTCAGCGGCAATAGCTTGCCTATCCGTTTGCGTATTAGTGTCATTTAAGCCTTGCACCGCCAGCTCTCTAACTCGCTGTAGAATATCGGTAGCACTTTGCAATGAGCCTTCTTCTAATGTTTGTTTATTTTCTGCCTTATCGGCATTAGTAAGATATTGCTCTGTAACACTAAACTCTCGCTGCAAATTTAATATTTGTACTGAGCCAGCAGGATCATCAGAAGGATTTAATATTCTTTTACCCGTTGAAACTTGTAGTTGCGTTTTAGCTAACTCTGTTTGCTGATTCAGCATGGCTGTTAAGTTTTGATCAAAAATGTATGAGGTTGAAACTCGCATCATTCGCTCCTTTACATTGCATTTATCAGTGAATTAAAGACGGTATTAGAAACAGTAATAATTTGCGAGGCGGCTTGATAAGCCTGTTGGAATTTAATTAAATTAGCAGCTTCTTCATCTAGATTAACGCCAGATACTGATTCATAACGTAGGTTGGTTTGATCTAGTAAACCTTGTTGCGTTCTTTGGCCCACATCGGCTTGATGGGTTCTAGTTGCCACATTTGCCACCAAAATACCATACGAATCACCAAATGATTGGGTTGGTGGTCCACCAACAGGCAAGCCCGTTACAGGATCTAATGCTGTTAATGTTTTTGTTACTTGTAATTCTGCTAATGCCAAGGCATTTCGGTTATCACCAACTGCAGCAAAACCACCCGTTGCACTATTTGTTAGACTAAAATCATCTGTATCGGCTGGTACTCCATTCAAAGTAATGGTTAGAGGAGGTGTATTGGCTCCAGGAAAGTCAGTATGAGGAGGAACGCTTAGTGCAGATAAGTCAAACACTTTCCCGCTATCCGTTGCAGGGTCATACTTAATCCTGGTCGTTGTTGTATCTCCATCATAGCCTACAATATATTCTTTATTGGCACTGTCATAAGTAAAAGTTAGAGTCGATACCAGTGCTGATGTAGCATTAAAGCTTGGATCTGAACCATCAACAGCATTAACTTCAAGCAGTGCAGTACCCGTATTTGTTGCCCCTGTTGTTGTCGAAATTGGAAAGGCAACCGCTATATCTCGAGGATCTGTTAAGGCTAGTCTAATATTACCCGCATCGGGAACAGGTGCGGTTGCAGGAGGAACGGGTACTTGAGGCTCAAAGAAATTACCGCCAGCATTACCACTTAAGGTTAAACCAACCGCATGTTGAGCGTTAATAGTACTAACCATTCCTGCCGCTAAGGCATCAATTTCTGCCCGAGCAGGATCAATAACTTCTTGACGAACAGTGAGCAAGCCTCCAATAGAACCACCGGTCAGTTGAGCTGAGATATTTATTCCGCCAGGACCATATCCTATTTCTGATCGTGATGTATCTGTGGCATTTGGAACAATACTTAAACTTACAGTACTTTGCCCCACAACAAGCGCTTGCCCATTACCAATAAATACATTCTGAGCGCCATTGTCTTGCTGTATGACCGATACAGAAACATAAGCTGAGAGCTCATTGATTAGTTGATCTCGCTGGTCTAATAAATCATTCGGTGTACCATTTGATCCTGCTGAAGCCTCGACAATTACTTGGTTAAGCTCTGCAATACCTTTTGACAGAAGGTTAACTTCTTTGACGGCTGTATCAAGGTTTAAATTTACTTGTTGGTTATAAGAATCTAGCTGCGTATCCAGTGTGTTAAATCGTTGAGCTAAGGTATCAGCTTCTGTCAACATAACCTGTCTTGCAGGAATAGAGGTTGGATCATCCGCCACATCTTGTACGGCATCAAAAAAGCCTTGTAAGCCTGAACTTAATGATAATTCAGGTGAGCCTAATAAATCATCAACCTGTCGAGCAAATGTTGAGAAAGTATCTAGTTGTTGCTCTTGAGATGTAAAAGTACGAACTTGTTCAGATAGAAAATTATCAAACATACGTTCGATGCTAGTAATTGAAACACCTGAACCAATATAATGCCCCCCTTCAAAATCAGGGATACGTGTACCTTGTTCAACACGTTGACGATTATAACCATCAGTATTTACATTGCTGATATTGTGACTGGTGGTTGATAACGCCCCCTGAGTTGTCAGCAGTGCCGATGTACCTATATTTAACATGCTCATATTAAAAGCCCTCTATCCGCCAATTTGTCGACGATATTCATGAATGCTTCAGCTGTTGCGAGAATTGTGCCACTGTTGAACTATTCATTATTTGCTTGATCTTATCTGCATAAGCTGGGTCGGTTGCATAACCGGCTTTATGTAGACCTTCAATAAATCTCTCAGGATTAGATGCTTCTTTTAAGGCATTCTGATAACGAGGTTGAGTTTGTAAAAAGTCGACATAATCATTGAAACTATCTTGATATGAGTCATATGATCTAAATTTTGCTTTTTCACTGACTGCGACACCCTGTCGATATTCCATCGTATCAGTTGCAGTCGATTCACCTTGCCAGCGACTATCTGCTTTAATATTAAATAGGTTATGACTTGAACTACCATCTGTATTTTTAATCAGATGCTGTCCCCAACCTGTTTCTAAGGCTGCTTGTGATAACAATGCTTTAGCTGATGTACCAATTCTTTCTGCAGCTTGTTTCGCCATAGGTAAAAGTTGTTGTACAAAACTTTCAGCAGAATCAAAAGTGATATTTTTTGACTCTGTGACAACGGGTGTTGCAGCAGGTTTAGCCTGAATAATCTGTTGTAATAAAGCAGGGTTTTCAATTGATTGCAATGCTGGTCGTGTACGAATCGTATGCATATTGCCTAAACTTGGATCGCTATTAGTTGATGGTTTATTATCAGTCTGTCCACCTAGTTGACGCAGTATGACATCGCGTAAACCTAAGCCACCTTTTGCTGAAATATCGATGGCTAACTGTTGATCAGACATATCTTGATACATATCACTTTGTGAACTATCAAAAATTCCATCAGCTAAACTTGCATCTCGCATACTCTTCAACATCATATTGACAAACATTGATTCAAACTGACCAGCGACTTGTTTTAAGGTCTCCTGATCTTTTTGATCAACTGTTGCAGAACGACGAAGTTCTGCAAGCCCGCTAAAATCGACGGCAGTTTGAGCAATATTATTATTAAGTGCCATGACTTAAATAATCACTAACTCGGCACGTAATGCACCAGCTTGTTTCAGTGCTTCTAGTATTGCCACCAAATCACCTGGAGCTGCACCCACTTGATTAACTGCTCGAACAATTTCATCCAATGTCACACCAGGATCAAAGATAAACATTCGGCTATCATCTTCGGTAATCTCGATATCATAGTTAGGTATCACTACTGTTTCACCATTACTAAAGGCATTTGGCTGACTGACTTCAGTATCTGCTGAAATCGTCACTGATAAGTTACCATGTGTTACTGCTGCAGGTGACACACGAACATGTTGACCAATTACGATAGTGCCTGAACGTGAGTTCACGACAATTTTTGCAGCTGCTTCGCCAGGTTTAAGTTGAAGATTTTCTACTAATGATAAAAAAGGCACGCGTTGACTCGGGTCACGAGGTGCATTTACTTTAATCGATGAAGCATCCATCGATCTTGCCGTTCCTCTTCCTAATGTATGGTTAATAGAATCAGTCAAACGACTGGCTGTCGTAAAGTCAGCTTGATGTAGATTAAGAATAATTGAATCGCCCAAGTTGAAGGAGTTTTGCACGGTACGTTCAACAGTTGCACCATTTGGAATTCGTCCAGCACTTGGGATGTTAACGGTCACACGTGAACCATCACCTGCTTCAGCACCAAAACCACCAACAACTAAATTACCTTGTGCTACAGCATAGATTGTACCGTCGACACCTTTAAGTGGTGTCATGATCAAACTACCGCCACGCAGGCTTTTAGCATCACCTAGAGAAGAGACGGTAACGTCTATATTTTGCCCAGGTTTTGTAAACGGTGTTAAATCTGCATGAACCGCTACCGCAGCCACATTTTTACTTTTTGGATCAGTGCCTGGAGGCAGTGTCACACCCATTTCTCGCAACATACTGCGTAAGCTTTGACCGGTAAATTTAGTTTTATCACCAGTGCCATTTAAACCAACCACCAAACCATAACCAACTAATTGGTTATTTCGAACGCCTGCAATTGAAGCGAGATCTTTAATTCTCTCAGCATAGCTCAATGTGGAAACAGCTAATAATGCTGTCGTGATTAAAATTGTTCTAATATTCATTTTAATACCCCTTAAAACGGCATTAATGCACTAAGGAAAAACTTGCCTACCCAGCCCACTACATTGGCATCATTAGTAGGGCCATCTCCCACATAGGATATTTGTGCATCGGCTATACGTTTAGAGGAAATGGTATTATTCGCATCAATATCACGAGGACTAATCATGCCTGAAATACGCAGATATTCATTACCCTGATTAATGGTCATCACTTTTTCACCACGAACGACCATATTGCCATTTGGTAAAACTTCTACCACTGACACACTAATATCACCACTTAACTTGTTGTTTAAATCACTATCACCAGTCCCTTCAAAAGCATGGTTTGACTCTAAACTAAAGGCGAGATTATTATCTTTATGACTTGCCAACGGTAAAAAACTCGGGGCATCAAATTCAGCTGTTGTACCAAACAATGTTGGATCAGTAATACTATTGTTATTACTCTTATCAATTGTTGTTTCAGATTCTTTTTCAGCTGAGGTAACTTCTTCTAGTTTCACCGTCAAAATATCGCCAACTCGACGTGCACGATAATCTTCGAAGAAAGACACATTCGTTCCTGTATTAAATATGGCACCATTAGATTGTTCAGGCTGAACCGTTGCAACAGGGAGAACCGCAGCATAAGCGGGATCTCGTTTTGCTGAATTTGTTGTACATGCCGCGATCAGCATTACACTGAGCAGCGTCAATAATTTGAGTGTTTGTTTCATGATGTCCTCCAAATACCGATTGTTATTTGGGTTGATGCACGGTTTGTGCCAATAGTGGTGAGTTGAGATATGTGTAAACCCTTCGCGGCTAAAGCCGCTCCTACAATTTGTTCATTTTGTAGGAGCGCTTTTAAGCGCGAAGAAATTAATTAAAGGTTCTGAGTAGCGTATTGCAACATTTGATCTGCTGTAGAAATGGCTTTTGAGTTCATTTCATAAGCACGTTGTGTTTCGATCATATTTATAAGCTCAGTCACCACATTAACGTTAGAGGTTTCTAATGCACCAGCAATCGTTGTACCCAAACCTGTTAAACCTGGCGTTCCAGTAGTTGCAGTACCACTAGCACCTGTTTCTTTAAATAAATTTTCACCAATGGCTTGTAAGCCTGTTGGGTTTACAAAATCAGCTAATTGGATATCACCCACAATAGTTGGACTTGTTTGATTTGGCTGCGTAACACTCACTGAGCCATCACTACCAATCGTCACATTCAATGCATCTTCAGGAATAGTTATCGATGGATCTAAGGGATAACCATTCGACATAACCATCTCCCCCGTTGAATTTATTTGGAATGTTCCATCACGAGTATAAGACAGCGCACCATCAGGCATTAATATTTGAAAAAAACCACGCCCATTAATCGCCACATCTAAAGAATTATCCGTTTGCTGAATATTACCTTGAGTATGCATTTTCTCTGTTGCTACTGTGCGAACACCTGTACCAATCAGTAATCCTGATGGTAATTGCGTATCTGCTGAGGATTGTGCTCCAGGCTGACGAATAGTTTGATAGAGCAAATCTTCAAATACTGCACGGTCTTGTTTAAAACCAGTTGTATTTACATTGGCTAGGTTATTTGAAATCACCGACATCCGAGTTGACTGGGCATCGAGTCCTGTTTTTGAAATCCATAGTGCTTGATTCATCGGGCACCTCCTACATTATTTTGACGCGTAAGTGCGTTTTCATTAGTTGAATTGCAACAAGCGTGCCGAAGCCGCACCATTATCATCTGCAGACGCCATCATCTTGACCTGCATTTCATACTTGCGCTGTAATTCAATCATATTAACTAAGGCACTCACTGCATTGACATTACTACCTTCTATTGTCCCTGAGGCGACCTTAATTGTTGAATCTAATGGTGCATTACTGCCATCTTGCAGTCGCATTAAACCATCAGTATCTTTAAATACATTACTTAATTCAGGCTTAACTAATTTAATTCTATCTAATATGGTTAAGGCATTCGCTTCACTACCAAGAGCACGAATACTGATTGTGCCATCAGCACCAATTTCTATTTTTTCAGATGGAGGTATCGCAATAGGGCCACCTTCACCCATCACTGATAAACCTGCCCCTGTAATAAGTTGACCTGATGCCGTGAGTTGTAAATCACCTGCTCGAGTATAACCTTCACGCCCATCTTTACCTTGAACGGCAATAAAACCTTCACCTTGAACTGAAATATCTAGCTCACGTCCGGTTGATTGAATTGAGCCTTGTTGATAATCAGTTTGAGGGCGTTCACTCATAGAATAAACGCGTGTAGGAAGCCCTTCACCAAACACAGGCTGGCTTCGAAATTGTTCAAAATCAGCTCGAAAACCTGTTGTGCTCACATTGGCTAAGTTATTACTGTTCGCAGCCTGTGACAGCATAGTTTGCTGTGCAGCATTCATCGAAATATATAACATGCGATCCATAGTGAATTCCTCCTACAAATCATCTCCTAAAAGGAGAAGATTAAGCTACGATAAATATTAACGTAACTGAATAATAGTTTGAGTAATGGCGTTATTGGTTTCAATCGCCTTTGAGTTCGCTTGGA
>ENA-ORXI01001886-ORXI01001886.1-sediment-metagenome-genome-assembly--contig:-NODE-1886-length-15830-cov-10.660319_pt1 | contig 15830 bp, 13 predicted proteins | sample MGYA00237861_ERZ511468 | MGnify/ENA primary metagenome ERZ511468 (study PRJEB26299, sample SAMN06266213) | sediment metagenome | isolation source: Hudson Canyon methane seep mesocosm | place... | reverse complement strand
GCACACTAAATATGCCATCGGCTGTTCTGAACTTAAATTATGGTAATAAGAATCACAATGTAAGGGATAAAGCTGCAGAGTCAAATTAGACAAAATATGTAACTCACCACGAGGCTCTATTGTCGCTATTTCACTTGGCGATAGTCCAGGAACAAGACCAGATAAAGACCAGTTATCACTTCCCCATGGATGCTCGCTCACTTGTTTTAACATTACAGCAGAAACTGAAAAATGGTCTGAAGGCATCTCCTGCATCGTATAAAGTCGCTTACTCAGCCACTTCTACATTAGTGACTTTTTGCAAACCTCGTGGCAACTTATTACCACGTTTACCACGCTCACCTGTGTAATGAACAATATCAGTTGGTTTCAACGTTAAATGACGCTTACCTGCATGCAAGGTTAAACTTCTACCTTCAGGAATAACCGTTACTGAATGTAACCACTCTTGTTTTGCAGCAAAACGGGCTTGAGGGATATTGATAAGTCGCACACCTTTACCCTTATTGAGCTTAGGCATTTCATTAGCAGAGAATACCAATAAACGACCATCTCCAGCCGTCACTGCTAGTTGATCTGTATCAATACTATCAAGCCATAAGATTGGTAATATTTCAGCACCTTCAGGTAGATTGAATAAGGCTTTACCTGCTTTATTTTTAGCTAATAAATTATCTAGTGCCGTCACAAACCCGTAACCAGCCGTATTGGATAACAATAAAGGTTTATCCATTTCTCCAGCTAATACAGCAACAAATCTAGCATCAGCTGGACATTGGAATCGACCACTCAAAGGTTCTCCCTGTCCTCGTGCTGATGGTAAAGTATGTGCAGCAACAGAATAACTTCGCCCCGTTGAATCTAAGAAGACAATCTGCTGATTACTTCGTGCTTTCACCGATGACATATAACGATCACCAGTACGGTAATTTAACCCTTCTGCATCAACATCATGACCTTTTGCTGCTCGAACCCAACCACTTTCCGACAATACAATCGTTACAGGCTCTGTTGGCAATAGCTCCATTTCACTAAGTGCTTTGGCGGCATCACGTTCAACAATCTGTGAACGACGATCATCACCAAATTTTTCAGCATCCGCTGTCAGCTCTTTACGAATTAGAGTTTTTAAACGTGTATCAGAACTCAGTAATAATTCTAACGATTTCTGTTCCTTAGTAAGCTCATCTATCTCACCACGGATCTTCATCTCTTCTAATTTAGCTAAATGACGTAGTTTTAATTCTAAAACTGATTCTGCTTGGCGATCCGTAATTCCAAACCGTTCCATCAGTACAGATTTAGGTTCATCTTCAGTACGGATAATCGCAATCACTTCATCAATATTAAGATAGGCGACTAACAAACCTTCCAATACATGGAGGCGATCAATAATCTTATCTAGGCGATATTGCAGGCGGCGACGCACTGTTTCAGTTCGGTAAGTCAACCATTCTAATAATAAACTACGTAGATCTTTGACTTGAGGTCTACCATCCAAGCCAATCATATTCATATTAACGCGGTGGCTTTTCTCTAAATCTGTTGACGCAAATAAATGCGACATCAAACCATCAATATCAACACGGTTAGATCGAGGAACAACCACTAATCTTACTGGGTTTTCATGATCAGATTCATCTCGTAGATCTGCTACCATCGGCAGCTTCTTATTCTGCATTTGAGTGGCAATCTGTTCAATTATTTTTGCACCAGATACTTGGTATGGCAGTGCATGAATAATGAGCTCATCACCTTCTTTACTATAACAAGCACGTTGACGAATACTGCCTCGGCCTGTCGTATATATTTTTACTATTTCTTCACGCGAAGAAACAATCTCACCACTAGTTGGGAAATCAGGACCTTGAATATCTTCAAGTAAATCACCTAGTTTAGAACTTGGTTTTTTCAATAGTCGTAAACAGGCATTCACGACTTCACGTAAATTATGTGGTGGAATATCAGTCGCCATACCAACCGCAATACCACTACCACCATTGAGTAAGATATTCGGTAAACGTGCAGGCAATAGCTCAGGTTCATTCATCGTGCCATCAAAATTAGGCGTCCAATTAACCGTACCTTGGCCCAACTCACCTAATAAAGTCTGTGCATAAGCCGTTAATTTTGATTCGGTGTAACGCATAGCTGCGAATGATTTAGGATCATCCATCGATCCCCAGTTTCCTTGCCCGTCAATCAATGGATGTCTATATGAGAAAGGTTGTGCCATCAATACCATGGCTTCATAACAGGCTGAATCACCATGCGGGTGATATTTACCCAATACATCACCAACTGTTCGGGCTGATTTTTTATGTTTTGAAGCAGCACTTAAACCGAGCTCTGACATCGCATAGATAATACGACGCTGCACAGGTTTCAAACCATCACCGACATTCGGCAAGGCGCGATCTAAAATAACGTACATCGAATAATCTAAATACGCTTTTTCAGTAAAGTCTCGAACGGGTAAGCGTTCTAAATCATCAACTAATGAACTCATTCTTATAGATCTCGTTTCATATTAAACCGTCGCCAAGTCGCCTTGCTCTTCAAGCCATTCTTTTCTATCTGGTGCACGTTTTTTAGCCAATAACCTATCCATTGCTTCATTTGTGCTTCTGATATCTTCACTTTCTATGTCATCTTCAATGGTAAGTCGGATTAAACGTCGCGTATCAGGTGCCATTGTCGTTTCTCTCAATTGAAGAGGATTCATTTCACCCAATCCTTTGAAACGTTGCACATTGACCTTGCCTTTAATTTTATCTTTTTCAATTCTGTCTAGAATGATTTGTCGTTCTTCATCATCTAAAGCATAAAACACCTGCTTACCCACATCGACACGATATAACGGCGGCATAGCTACACAGATATGACCTTTTTCAACTAAAGGTCTGAAGTGTTTTACGAATAAGGCACATAAAAGTGTCGCAATATGAGCACCATCAGAATCGGCATCGGCAAGAATACAAATTTTGCCATAACGTAATCCTGATAAATCATCTGAACTAGGATCAACACCGATTGCTACAGCAATATCATGCACTTCTTGTGAGGCTAATACTTGGCCAGAATCGACTTCCCATGTGTTGAGGATCTTTCCTCGTAACGGCATGATTGCTTGAAATTCACGCTCACGACCTTGCTTGGCACTACCACCAGCAGAATCCCCTTCCACTAAGAATAATTCCGTACGCGTCACGTCTTGAGAAGAACAATCTGATAGTTTACCCGGCAAAGTTGGACCTGATTGCACTCGCTTACGAATGACTTTTTTAGCTTGCTTTAAGCGTGACTGGGCACTATTAATCGCTAATTCGGCAATTTTCTCACCATCTTCAGTATGATGATTTAACCATAAACTAAAGGCATCTTTTACGGCGCCAGATACAAATCCAGCACATTGACGTGATGATAGTCGTTCTTTTGTTTGTCCTGAAAACTGTGGATCTTGTAATTTAACAGACAATACATAACAACACTGAGTCCACACATCTTCAGGAGAGAGTTTTACCCCACGTGGTAATAAACTTCGGAACTCACAAAATTCACGTAGTGCATCTAATAGCCCCGTACGCAAACCATTAACATGCGTACCACCTTGCGCCGTAGGAATTAAGTTAACGTAACTTTCAGCTAATTCTTCACCCACTTCTTGTTGCCACATTAAAGCCCAATCAACTTGTTCCTTGTCACCAGCAATATGACCAACAAAAGGTTCTGCAGGTACACACGGTTGATCGGTCATCATTGAGCTTAAATAACTATTTAAACCATCCTCATAACACCAACGGTCTACTATCTTCTCTTCAGCAGAGTAATCCGTAAATGTCACTATTAGGCCAGGACAAAGTACCGCCTTAGCTCTTAAAACATGACGTAGGCGTGAAACTAAGAACTTTGGTAAATCAAAATAGGATTCATCAGGCCAAAAACGAACGGTTGTTCCTGTATTACGCTTGCCTACCGCCCCGATCTCTTTAAGCTCTTCTACTTTATGGCCATTCTCAAAAGCAATGGAATATTCTTTTGCATCACGCCGAATTTTAACTTCAAGACGGGTAGATAGAGCATTAACAACAGAAACACCTACACCATGTAGGCCCCCTGAGAATTCATAGTTTTTATTTGAGAACTTACCACCCGCATGTAAGCGAGTTAAGATAACTTCAACGCCGGGAACACCTTCTTCAGGATGAATATCAACCGGCATGCCGCGACCATCATCAACCACTTCTAATGAATTATCCGCATGCAAAGTAACGTGAACTTGTGTAGCAAAATGGGCGACCGCTTCATCAATACTATTATCAATAACCTCTTGTGCCAAGTGGTTAGGCCGCGTGGTATCGGTATACATGCCCGGTCTTTTTTGTACCGGTTCTAATCCTTTTAAAACCTCAATGGCCGAGGCATCGTATTCATTAGTCATAATCATAACTTCTTAATTATTTGTGCCCGAAGAGTAGCAGGTGACGAGTCAAAACAACAAGCATTAATCCTAAATTTAAATATTTAGCGTTGGTATGGTATCTTCAATTGCTACGCTATAATGTTAAAGGTAGAGTTGCAATACGAGTACAAAAAGAGATAATTATAAAATGATAAAATTAACCTTTAGAATTTTTGCCAGTTTATTTTTATTCGCAGCCATTGTTGCTTGCGATCAAGGTGAGCAAGCATATCAACCTGAATTTACTGAACAGTCATCCTCCAGTGCCAATATCTATCTGTTTGGTATTCACCCATTACATAACCCTCAGCGCCTACACAAACTATATGGTCCAATCATGGGCTATTTAGAGCAGAATATTGATGGGGCGAAATTCAAAGTTGAAGCATCTCGCAATTACAATGAGTTTGATAAAAAGCTCTACGCAGGAAAGTTTGATTTTGCCTTACCGAATCCTTTCCAGACACTTAATTCTCTTCAGCATGGTTATCGCGTCTTTGGCAAAATGGGTGACGATGAAAATTTTCGCGGTATTTTTCTTACTCGCAAAGATAGTGCAATAGAACTACCCACAGATCTCAAAGGAAAAAAAGTTAGTTACCCAGCTAAGACCGCGCTTGCGGCGACCATGATGCCACAATATTACCTACAAACTCATGGTGTAGACATCACTCAAGATATTGAGAACCTCTATGTTGGCTCTCAAGAATCTTCAATTATGAATGCCTACTTAGGTAATGTCTCGGCCGCAGCCACGTGGCCAATACCATGGCTCGCATTTCAACAAGAACATGCTGACAAAGCGGCATTATTAGAACTGAAATGGCAAACAGAACCCCTCATTAATAATGGACTAGTTGCCCGTGATGATATGCCAGATGAATTAGTTCAACGCGTTGCGACATTACTCTCCACATTGCATGAATCTCCTGAAGGTCAAATCATGTTGGCCAAATTACCAATATCACGCTTTGAACTTGCCGATGATGATACTTTCAATGTGATCCAAGACTTCCTTAACAAATTTCACCAAACCATTCCGAACCAACCAGAATGAAATCACTCCATCATTTCTGGTTCGGGTCAATCCGTCGCCAGCTCACCCTCTCTTTTGCTTTAGTGACCGGCCTTCTCACGTTTGGCTTTAACTATCAGCTAGTACAAGATGAGCGTGATTTTCTAATGAAACAAAGTCTAGATCACACTGTTGAGCTAGCCCAGTCTATTGCTGTGAGTAGCGCTTCTTGGCTTATTGCAGATGATGTTGTCGGCTTACAAGAAATCTTGCATGGCATCACTGAAAACCCCCAGCTTAAATATGCCATGGTGATATCGCCAGAAGGACGAGTAATGGCAGCCAATGATCCAGCAACCATTGGCTTATATATGCACGATGAAATCAGCCAGAAAATCATCACTGCTGACACCGTTCAACAATTAATATTATTGAACAACAAAAATATGGTTGATGTGGCTGTACCGGTTATAGCTCACTCTCTCCCTATAGGTTGGGTCCGAATTGCTTGGGGAAGAGATATAGTTAACGCTAAACTAGCCAAGGTAACGAGAGAAAGTACAATATTGGGACTCGTTGCCATCGTAATTAGTATTCTGGTTGCGCTACTGCTGTCAAAAGGATTAACAGCAAATTTAAATCGTGTTATTCAAGTTGCCAATCAAGTGCATGCTGGTCAGCGTGATATGCGTATTGATAACGTTAATGAAGGCGAAATAGGCCAGCTTGCCACTGATATAAATAGTATGCTGGATGCACTTCAAATAGCCAATCAACATAATGAATTACTGTTGAATTCCATTGGTGGTGGTATTTATGGCGTAGATCTGGATGGAATAACTACATTCATGAACCCAGCTGGTGCCGATATGCTCGGCTATACAATGAATGAGCTGGTAGGCAAGCAGATACATGAACTCATACATCATACTCATAATGATGGCAGTCATTATCCAATACAAGAATGTAAAATTTATGCATCATCTCGCCAAGGCGTCATAAACCATGTTTCTGACGAAGTATTCTGGCGTAAGGATAACTCAAACTTTCCTGTTGAGTACATCAGCACGCCCATTATTCAAGACGGTAAAATCACCGGTTCTGTCGTCTCTTTCAACGATATAACACCTCAAAAAGAGAATGAAGAGATCATCTGGCATCAGGCTAATTTTGATCCTTTAACTGAATTACCTAACCGACGTTTATTTCAAGAACATTTAGATCACGAGATAAAACGAACAAATCGCTCAAAACTCTCTTTTGCACTCATCTTCCTTGATCTTGATCATTTTAAAGAGATTAATGACACCCTTGGTCATGATATGGGCGATATCCTATTACAAGAAGCAGCGCAACGCCTGAGTAGCTGCGTACGTGAAACGGATATAGTCGCACGTATGGGAGGCGATGAATTTACCATCATTTTGACAGAGTTAAGGTCTCCCAAAATTATCAACCGTATCACACAGAACATCCTTCAAAAATTATCTGAACCGTTCATGCTGAATAAGAAATTATCCTATCTCTCAGCAAGTATAGGTATTACGATTTATCCTGAAGATTCAACCACAGCTATAGCATTACTAAAAAATGCCGATCAAGCAATGTATGAGGCGAAATCTCAAGGTCGAAACCAAGTTCAATACTTCACGTCCTCTTTACAAGAGTCTGCTCAGAGTAGGATGTCATTAATTAATGATTTACATGACGCATTAAGTAAAGAACAATTCAGAGTGTTTTATCAACCTATCATCGAGGTTAAGACAGGTAAAATCCATAAAGCCGAGGCCTTGGTACGCTGGCAACACCCTTCACGAGGCTTAGTAAGTCCAATTGAGTTTATTCCTACTGCTGAAGATACGGGTATGATTGTTGATATCGGTGACTGGGTCTTCGAGCAAGCAGCCCAACAAGTCAAAAAATGGCGTACATCATATGATAAAACATTCCAAATTAGTGTTAATAAATCACCCGTACAATTTAAACATGATCTAAGTATCACCCATCAAAAGTGGTTTGAATATTTAACAAGTCTGGAGCTCACTGGACAAAGTATCACCATAGAGATTACTGAGGGCATCTTGATGGACTCCGATGATCAAGTTAAGACTCAATTACTGGTATTCCGAGATGCCGGTGTTCAAGTTGCACTTGATGATTTCGGCACCGGCTATTCATCTCTCGCTTACCTCAAAAAATTCGATATCGACTACATCAAAATAGATCAGGCTTTTGTGAAAAATCTTTCTATCGGTTCCGAAGATCTGGCTCTGTGTGAAGCAATTATCGTCATGGCTCACAAGCTCAACATCCAAGTCATCGCAGAAGGTGTTGAAACACAAACACAATTTGATTTGTTAGCCGAGGCAGGTTGCGATTATGCTCAAGGTTACTTATTTTCAAAACCTGTGCCAGCAGATGAGTTTGAAAAACTACTCCAACTCTGATGTTTTGCCACTCGTTCTTCTACCGCTTGCCAAGAGGAACCTTGACAGCTTTTATAAAGCGAGTAACATGCTTATATATTATCATTCTCTAATATAGGTGTTTCAATGAATATTGACCGTATCGTTCTAGCCTTTGCTGGCAGTGTTGTTTTACTAAGTGTTCTACTCTCTAACATTCACCACCCTGCTTGGATGTGGTTGACTGTGTTTGTGGGTGCCAACCTATTACAAGCTGCATTTACAGGCTTTTGTCCTTTAGCCAAAATGCTTAAAGCGGCTGGCAAAAAAGCAGGTCATGCTTTTGATTAACTCGATTGGTATTTTAAAATGAAAAAATTACTTTTAGTCTTAGCCATATTATCAAGCAATGCTGTTGCTCATGAACATCAACAGTTCACCCAACAAAGCCAAGCTGCCATTAAAGAGTTTGCAGGCACATTAAAAGGCTCGCTCGTAGCAGCAATGAAGTCTGGTGGGCCAATTGAAGCAATCACCGTCTGTAATCAAGTTGCACCTGTTATTGCTGCTGAACTATCCAAAAAATATGATATGGAGATCGCTCGTACTAGCTTGAAAGTTCGTAATCAAAGCAATAAAGCTGATAATTGGGAAAGCAGTGTTTTAACCCAGTTTGAACAGCTTAAAGAGAATGGTGATCCTATTCAATCATTAGTCTTTAGTGAGATTATCAATATTGATAACTCCCAAGAGATGCGCATGATGAAAGCTATTCCAACGGGGAAAGTATGTTTAAAATGTCATGGTAGTAATATTGATGAATCTGTTCAAAAAAGACTTCATGAACTTTATCCTGATGACCAAGCAACAGGCTTTAAACTTGGTGATATACGTGGTGCATTTACTATTCGTAAAGTTGTAGAGCAATAAACAAAAAAGCCCACATACTCATCATTACAGTATGTGGGCTTTTTAAATATCGTTACTTAAAACTTATTTCAATGAAATAGTTTCTGTTCGACCTTTCATCTCAATATTTAGTTTATCTTCACTTGATAACCAACCAATAGCACGCTGTACCGATTTTGTATCTAAGCTTGTATCTTTAGTAATTTTTGTTGCACTGCTTGCACCATTTGTATCTAGGTATTTCCACAATACACCTGCTGCCGCACCGATTGAATCTGCCATGTTTAACTCCATTTTCAAATTATTTAGTATTTAAGAAATACTTTGAAAATGAATCAAAGCATTGTTTAAGCAATGATTTTACACTATAGGTTACTGTTATTAATAGAGAACATTTTCCCGATCTTTAGTCTCATCAGTTTCTTCTATTTCTTGTTCAACTTCCCAGCTATATTTTTTCTCTGGTGGCTTAGGATCCTTATTCCGGAAAGCTACGGCACATATCACGCCCATTAATGCACCAAATAAATGTGTTTCAAATGATATTTCTTCTTTGGTCGGCAATACGCCCCACACCATGCTGCCATAAAGGAAAAATACGATCATTGCCAAAGCCATGGCGGGTTTATCTCTTCTTATCACTCCGATTAGAAACAAGAAAAACATCATGCCATGTGTTAGGCCACTTGCTCCAAAATGATAGGCATCACGTGCAAACAACCACACCCCCAATCCTGAACCAAAATAAATAATTAACAAGGTTGCTTTAGCAGATTTTGGATATTCATAAAATAAAGCAGTTGTTAAAATAAACATCGCTAAAGTATTTGAAAATAGATGTTCGAATGAACCATGAATCATGGGAGCAAGAATAATACCTAATAGACCTGAGAGCTCTCGCGGTTCGATACCAACAATATTAAAGTGCAGATTAAATGCTAACTCCACTCCTTTTATTAACCATACAACAATAATGGCAAAAATCACTTTAACCGCAATGGGTTTTAATAATGTGGGGCTTTCAGATTCCACTTTTTAAAGCCTGTTCGATTGAATGACACGCATCCATAATGACTTTTCTTGGTGCGGCAATATTCATTCGCATAAAGCCACTTCCTGAGCTACCAAAGCTAATCCCCGGGTTCATTCCTACTTTTGCTTTATTGATAAAAAAAGATTTTAATTCATCATCCGTTAAACCCAGTTCACGACAATCTAGCCACAATAGATAAGTCCCTTGTGAATCGATCATCGTGATATTTGGCAACTTTGTATCTACAAACTCACCGACTTGTCTACGTGTTTCATTAAGGTAATCCATTAAGTCATCTAACCACTGCTCACCATCACGATACGCAGCCTCAAATGCCGTAATGCTAAATGGATTGCTTGCTTGCACATGCCAGCTATCAAATATTTTTTTAATCGCTTGCCAGTCTTCTCGTCTATTAGTAACCAGACAAGATAAGCCTAAACCGGGAATATTAAATGTTTTACTCGGTGAAATAGCTGTAACAATAGCAATATCATCAGCTAATGTTGCTAGGGGAATATGTTGATAATCCGGATAAATAAGATCCGCATGAATTTCATCGGAAATTATTGTTAAGTCATAACGTCTAGCAATATCTAATATGCCTTCCAGTTCCTCTTTTAACCACACTCTACCAGCTGGATTATGTGGCGAACATAATAGTAATAACTTTGCACCCGATGCAGCACACTGTTCTAGGTGCTCAAAATCAATACTATATTCACCCTGCTCTAGTTTCAGAGGATTTTCTATTAATGTTCGCTGAGTTTCAGTAATGGCTGAAAAGAAAGGTGGATAGATAGGTGGCTGGATAATCACACCATCACCTGGTTCAGATAATGCCTCAATTGCAGCATGCATCGAGGGCACAACACCGGGACACATTAAGATAGATTTCTTTTCAATCTGCCAATGATGTCTTAATTTGAACCAATCTAGCATCGATTCAAATAAACTATCTGGGTATAAGGTATAACCATAAATTGGATGGCTGGCACGTTGAACGAGTGCCTCAGTGACAGCCTGAGGTGCAGCTAAGTCCATATCTGCAACCCACAATGGAATAATGTCCTCTGTGCCAAAATATGCCTTACGAGCATCATGTTTGAGACTAGATGTCCCTGCCCGCTCTATATTTTTGTCAAAACTATGTGTCATTATCGTTTTTTCCAAAGTGTGACATCCGATAAGGTATGTTGAAACTTTCTACTCGTTTCCCGAATAACAAAAGGGACTTGTTGAGCTGGCTCCATCAAATCAAAATGTGCTTCTAGAATCGACTTCAAGCCATCTAAAGTAGTCACATTCTCGCCATCTCGTTTAATCCCTCCTAACCAATTTTCTTTTTTTGTATGTTCTTCAAGCCATGTATAAGGCGATGCAATTAATAATACACCTCCTGAGTTCATCCGTTGATGAATTGTACTTAAGAACAAAGCAGGGTCATATAACCTGTCAATCAGGTTCGCCGCTAACACTAAATCATACTCATTAAAGTGAGCTTTCAAATTACAGGCATCACCTTGTAAAAACTCCACTTTATTACTGACTGAGTCTAAGCCCATGTCTACCAAGCGTCGTTCACGATAGTGTACGAGTTCACCTTCATCAGCAATGCTGTAACGAATCACACCTTGCTCTGTCAGCTGTACACCTAAATTAATTAATCGAGCAGAGAAATCAATGCCGGTCACCTGATCGAAATGTTTTGCTAACTCAAAACTTGCTCGGCCAACTGCACAACCAATATCTAAGGCTTTCTGTGCCGGCTGATTACCTAATGCATTAACAGCAATATTAACTAAGGCCTGAGGGAAGTTGGCCACGTCATAATAACAATCACCATAATGGAATTCTGCATATTCAGATAACATCTTGTCATCTTCATAATTAGAGACTATTTGCTCATCAAGTGCATCAGCCTCAACATAACGAAAACCTGCATGTTGAAAAAAGTGTTGCCTAAAGGCATAACGAGCATCTTTACGACTTTCATTACCAGACGATATCCATGAACCACCCTTAAATAGATTATGGCGTCCATCATAAGTCGGCATCGTAAAGTCATCATAATAAGGATGAACCTTAAAACCATCAAAAGGATAAATTGCTGTTTCTGTCCATTGCCAAACATTACCAACAACATCATAGAGTTCGCCATGTGGAAAATAATTTACAGGGCAGGGAGAAGCGCCGTGATCGTGATGAATATTAGCAGTCGATTTTTTACCTTCTATTAATTCATCAATACCAGCATGCTCATAAATTCGAACCCATTCATCTTCTGTTGGTAATCTTATTGATTTTCCTGTGTGCTGAGCTTTCCAGTTACAAAATGCTTTTGCTTCATGATAATTAACTTCAACAGGCCAGTCCCATGGCATAGCAATAACTTCAGTCATTAATCGTAACGACCATTCCTCTTTGGTTCGAATCCAAAAGCTAGGGTGTTCTGCTTGTGAAAAGTTTAACCACTGCAAACCTTCTTCGTGCCAATAATGCTCATACTGATAACCGTTAGCTTTAACAAAAGCTAAAAACTCAGCATTACTAACAAGAAACTTACTCGCTTTAAACTCGCTCACCTCAGCCTGGTGTATGCCATATTCATTATCCCAGCCGTAAACTTCATCATTTTCTTTGCCTAGCTTCACCTTGCCTGCAGAAATAGCCATCAACTCATTCTGAGGAGCCGTGCTTGTTTCTGTCCATGCCTGCCATGAAGGCTGAGTTTGAACAAGTTCTATCGCTTGTTGGCGAATTAATACCGATGAGGTTTCAATATGGATCTGCTCGTGCTCAATTCCCATGATAATCGTCCACCAAGGATTCTCCCAGTCAATAGGTAGAGTCAATGGTGCAGTATCAATTAAATTATTGATCAGCTGCTTAAGTTCTTGTCGATATGCTTTTACCTCAGCCACATCAGGCCACTGATAATTTGATTCATCAAGATCATCCCAGCTCATTTCATCAACACCGATAGCAAACATCGATTCAAACTTGGGGTTAATTCTCGACTCGATCAAGCCAGATAAAATCAGTTTATTGATAAAAAAGGTAGCGGTATGTCCGTAATAAAAGATCAAGGGATGACGTAATGGAATTGGCTTTTGATAATAAGCCTGATCAGATGCTAAGGTTTCAAATAGTGATTCATAACATTCAAATGTGGCATTGAAATAAGCTGAAATCTCTTTTCTCTTTGCTGCAACATCATTGCCTATTAAGGATGGCGTCCTCAAAAACTGTGAAGATGACATTTAAATATCCTTTTTAGGTGTAAAAACAAAAATACTAGACATTTAAAAGTATCAAACGTTACAACATAAAACAAATTAACTGATCTGTGCAGCTAACCATGCTGTTTTAGCTGACAGCTCTAGAGAACAGCTCCATTTATACGCTAAATTAATGGTTTCAGCACACGCATAAAGCCCATGACCTTTGACCACGGTAACTTTATAATCTTTTAATATTCCTGCAACGGCCTTGGGTGCCTGTGCCACATAATCATCATAGGGAATAGATATAACAGGGACTTTAGGGAAGTAATATTGGCCTTCAAAATCGACCGGCACAAAGTCATCACCACTCAATGTCATCGCCACGGCATGTGGTCCATGGCTGTGTATTACCGCTCTTGCATGTGGGTTATTTTGATACACTTGAATATGCAAAGGGGCATCCAGTGAGGCACCTTCTTCCATCAAACCATCAATGTGACATAGAACTAAGTCATCTGCATGTAAAGTATCGGCACAACAGCCTGTCGGGGTTACCCAAATTTCATCATGAAAACGAAATGAAGCGTTACCGCTATGAGAATCATTGCAACCATATTGGCGTAACCACCGGTAATGTTCCACTAATTGCAGTTTTAATTGTTCACGATTCATCTGTTTGCTTTTTATCTAGTTGAGTATTGACGTGACGCAACCATTGTCCCGCCTGATTACGTTCATTCTCAAAGGCGATTGCTTTAGCAAATTGGACTTTAGCTTCTGGTAAGTTTCCTAAGTTAAAATGAGCCATTCCCAAAAGTAATCTTGCCGAACCTCGGTGTTTTCCTTCTAGTTTTTGTAAACTATTAGCTAAAGGATCTGCTGCCTGCTTCCATTTTTCCATTGCAAATAGCACTCGACCATACTTTAAGTCTGACTCACCACTTTGATCGATTTTTGTCATTTTTTGTAGAATTTCAGCTGCTTTTTCACCTTCTTTAGCTGCTAACCAGCTTTCAGCTAAACGGTTCATATTATCAAAGTCAGCCTTAAGCACACCGTTGTCTATACCTTTGGTTAATAAATGTGCAGACTTATAAGGAATATGTAAATAACGATACATATCAGCCATATTAATTAATATTTTGGCATCGCCCATTTCTAATCGTTGAGCTAGCATCTTCACCGCTAAACCCGTGAATTCTTTATTTTGTTGCAAATAAAGGGCTGAAAGTTGTGACCAATATGTTTTTTGGTAAGGGTAACGTGGTATTAATGATTCCAATACCTTAATAGCTGACTTGTACTGTTTTAATTCTAAATGGGCTGAAAGTAAAACCTGATACCAAGACTCTTTTGCTGATGTGTCATTCTTTATCGCAATACGGATCTGTTCAATTGTTTTACTATAATTTTTAACTCGATAGTAGGCACTAGCGAGTAAGACATGTGCACTATTTGGAGGAGAAACGGCAGCTTGTAACCATTGCTCTAATAAAGCGATTCCCTTGTTATATTGTTCATCAGCTAACAATAGTTGGGCTAAGTTATATCTGAGATTATTACTGGCTTTTTCTGGCAAAGAATCCGTATTCAGTGCTTGCTCAAATAGTTTGCTTGCTTGCCCGTAGTTTTCTTGTGATGAATACAAATATCCTAAGGTCTGCTGAACCATAGCCATTTCATACGAAGCTGTATCGACCTTAGTTAACAATGCCTTTAATTTACTTTCTGCCTCAGAAAACTTATCTACTTCCATTAGTTCTTGGGCAGCACTCAAAGCCTTATAGGTTCTTTCAGTTAATAAATACTGGCTGTCTTCTTTTGCTAAAGCCTGTGCCATAAACGTTACCGACATAAACAATAACAGTATTCTAATAATTGATAATCTCATTATTTAGCCAACCTGAATTCTATTTCTTGCGTCGCTTGACGTTCAACAGGCTGACCATCCACCACTTTAGGTTTGAATTTCCATTTCAAAATTGCCTTTAAAGCCGCTTTATTAAATACTTTTTTTGTTGTTGCACTAACAACAATAGGATCACGAACCTGACCATCTTTAGTGATAGTGAAAGAGACGGTTACAACCCCTTCCAGACCTCGTCGTGATGCAGAGCGAGGATATCGTGGCGGAATGCGTACTAATGGAATTACATCATCATCCATCATTGGTGCAACTTGTGGTGCTGGTGCAGCTATAGGGGCAGGCCCTGATGCAAAATCACCTAGGTAGGCGCCACCTGCAATATTGAGTGGCACATCTATACGTGGCACATCAATCTTAGGCGTAGGTGCTTTTAGTTTGTTGGCTTGTGGTGCTGGAGCCTTGGGAGGTGGCGGTGGTTTTTTCGGGGGCGGTGGCTTTTTAGGTAGTTCTCGTTTCTTAGTTTCTGTTCTCGTCTCACGTTTTAGTCGTACAAAATCAAGCAAGCGAATATCTTCCGTTGCCAAACGTTCAATACTTTTAGACGATGTCATTTGTTGCATCAAGGTAAATAAACCAAGATTCACCAATACAGCAAGAATCAACCCAATGGTTAAACGCATTTAATGATTATCCTTAATCACTTTTCAGCGGCAATAGATACGTTAGCTACACCTGCTAGACGAGCTTGATCCATCACCTCAATTAACAAACCTGTTTTTGCTTCTTTATCTGCCAAGATAATTACCGAACCTTCCGGGTTTTCAGCATGCATACGTTCAACATTAGCACGTACTGCACGACGATCTACTTGGCGTTTATCCATCCAGACTTCACCATTAGGTGTAATCGAAA
>ENA-ORXI01001885-ORXI01001885.1-sediment-metagenome-genome-assembly--contig:-NODE-1885-length-15841-cov-25.051066_pt1 | contig 15841 bp, 14 predicted proteins | sample MGYA00237861_ERZ511468 | MGnify/ENA primary metagenome ERZ511468 (study PRJEB26299, sample SAMN06266213) | sediment metagenome | isolation source: Hudson Canyon methane seep mesocosm | place... | reverse complement strand
AATTCATCCATACGATGGTCCAGGGCGATTAACTCACTTGGACAAACAAAGGTAAAATCTAATGGGTAGAAAAATACTACCGCATATTTTCCATTAGTCGCCTCAGAAAAACTGAAAGAATCAACAATTTCACCGTCAGCCAATACCGCTGGAACTGTAAAGTCAGGGGCTTGCTTACCTACTAATACGCTCATTACTTAATCTCCAAATAACTCTTAAAAAACAAAAGGTTATAAACCACGAAAAACCACTTAAAGGTGGATAAGGTCTATTCTACACTAAAATACTAGGTTTTTGCGCAATATAAATACTAAAAAACTTGATATTTTATGAAACTTTGTTGATAATTTGTAGTCATTATCTTACGTTAATAACAACAAACATGTATCTTTTTGGCGTTGCTGCTTTTCTTGCACACACAAAGGATACTCAGGAGGGGCTTTAGAATGGCGAAAAACAAACATATCACAGAACCCGATGCTTTCGGCTATCAAGTCCGCATTGTACGCCGCGGCAAAGAAAGTAGCCGTTACTTTTCTCATAAACTATGGGGTAACAGAAGTAAGTCTTTGCAAGCGGCTATCACCTGGCGCGACCAAATGCTAGTTGTACTAAAAGGCAGTCGCACGCGCTTCTTAAAGCCACCTAAGAATAAGACTACAACGGGTGTTACAGGCGTTTCTCGAACCATAAAGTACGATCATAGAAAAGATAAAAGCTATCTGTGCTATACCGTATTCTGGGTAAAAGACAGAAAGTCTAAAAACAAAACATTCCAGGTTGGTAATGTTGAAACAGTGACAGCAGATGATGAGCTACATGCCTTCAGAACAGCGCGCTTATTTAGAAGCTGCTATGAACACTCTATTGATCATGATTTAGCATTTTATGAAGACAAGTTTCTAGGCTGGAAGAAAATAAGGGTTTATGAAGATTTTGAGCTAAATGCAGTAGCAGCGTAAGCAAAAAAATTACAAGGCGTCTATATGGGCGCCTCTAATCTACATTGGCAATATCAACCAGCCTTTTCTGGTATTTTAATATAATCCAGCCACTGCCTGGCTGCTTTACTATTTTTACGGTATTGCTTAGCTTTTAAAAAGGCCCTCTTTGCCCTTTTAATATTCTTGTTTTCATAATAACTCATCCCCAGCATTAAGTAAGTCGAGCCCGTGTTTTTTAATCCACCTTTTGCAAGCGCTTTATTAAAAGAAGCAATCGCTTTAGACCATTGTTCCTGCTCGACATGTATCTGACCTAATTGCTGGAATAAACTGCCTTTTTCATTTAGTTTTGAGGCTATTTCTAAAGCTGCAATTGCCTGATCAAACTCTTTAGCCATAGTCCAGGCATGCGCTAAGGTTTCCCAGCTCTTTGAGCTACTTTTAACTTTTTTAGAGCTTATCGCTTGTTTTAATACTGTTGCAGCCTTATAAGGTGAATTGACATATAAAAACAAATTAACCAGCTCCAATATTTTCTTTTCATGACTGACAAAGCCTTTTTTGTAAGCCAGATGCTTTATTGATACTGCTTTTTTATACTGTTTTAACTGCTGATAGGTTGATGCCAGCTGATCCCAATATTCTTTTTTATCCGCATAAAACACAATCATCTTTTTAAGGATGTTCGCAGCAGCGGAATAGTTCTCCAGCTCATAATACAAAGCCAGATTTAGCTGATACCAGGATTCAACCGGCTTCTTGCTACTGGCAATGGCTTTTTTAATAAAAGGCAATGCTTTATGGTACTTCTTTAACTGCGCATAGGCATTAGCTACAAGCACATTAACCTGAGCATCTGCCGTTGAATTACTGGCCAGCCAGGGCTCTAGAACACGAATAGCTTTAGCATATTGCTCAACAGCCATATAAAGCTGACCCAGATTTAAAACAGCCTGCTGTTCCTGCTGCTTAGGTAAAACCTTAAGCGCAATCACTTTTGATAAAACTTCAGCCGCTTTTTTATAGCGCCCATTTAAGGCATAAACAGATGACAAGCTGCGTAAAACGAGTGCCTGCTCATAACTCTTCTCTTTTGCCTCTGGCAACATTGCCTTTAGACTTTTCTCCGCCTGCGGATAAGATTTTTTTGCTATAAGCTGCTCTGTTTTTTGTAGTTTTTTATATAGCCAGGGGGAAATTGCAGGCGTTTTTTCTTTATCGGCCGCATAGGCCGAAGAGAGTAATAAAACAGATAAAAGCAGAACCAATAAACGCATCATTTTTTTAATTTAAATTGTAAGACCTGTACTGCACGCTGTTCAAAAGCTTCTCCACCAATAATTTTAGCTTTAAACTTCCAGCGCTTAATGGCTTGTAATGCCGCCCGATCAAAGACCTTAGCAGGTTGCGCCTCTATAACAACCGCATCCTTAACCGTCCCTTCGGCAGTAATAGTAAATTCGACCTTAACCCAACCCTCTATTCGTCGATTAGCAGCGCGCATGGGATAGCGGGGTGGTATCCGAACCAAAGGAATAACGTTGGTACTAATGCCCCCAGTCCCGACTTGAATCCCCGTCAAAGCCGAGCTATTAAAGCGGCTGGTCTGCAATGGAATATCCAGATTAGGCATATCCATTTGCGGAACATTATTTTGTGTTACATGCACTTGCTGCATTTGCATTTTTGGCGGCGGCGGACGCTTCTCTGGTGGTGGTTCATCAGGGATATTTCTATCTTTGGTTTGCAGTTTTGTATCTCGCTTTAAACGCACAAATTCAGTCATTTGCACATTTTCAGTCTTTTCAAAACCCTGCTGATTATTGCTAATCATCACTTGCATTAGCCAAAATAAAGCCAATGAAACCAGAACACCCGCCAGAACTGAAATAGAGAAACTCTTCACTTTGATTCAGTCTCAGTAGCAATAGACGCGTTCATAATTCCCGCCAAACGAATCTGATCCATCACCTGCGTCAACACCTTAACCCTGGTCTCTTTATCAGCAGCAATAACAACAGACCCTAAAGGTTGCTCTGCATGCAGTCTTGATACATTAGCCCTGACCGCTCGCACATCAACATGTCTTTTATCTATCCACACATCGCCATTCGCTTTAATGGCAACGATAATATTACCCTGCTCCTTCCTTGTAGCTGTTTGCGCGGTAGGCCGATTGACATCAATCCCTGACTCTTTAACAAAAGAGGTGGTGACAATAAAGAAAATTAACATAATAAACACGATGTCTAACATCGGTGTCATATCTATATCTGCTGTTTGTTCGCTGCTTGAACGGTTTGATCTGCGACGCATAATATTATCTCAAGTGAGCTTGGTAAAATAAGAAAATTACATAGCTCATATTTAATTTTGGGTTGAAATATTAATGATATTGCAATAAATCAGTTAAGTGATGTGTTTCATCACTTACTCGTTGCTCAATCAATTTACTAAAATAAAGTCCGGCAATGGCAACAACCATGCCCGCCATAGTCGGGATAGTGGCCTGCGAGACACCAGATGCCATTGCCCTGGCATTACCTGTACCGGTAACTGCCATCACATCAAAAACATGAATCATCCCTGTAACCGTACCCAACAAGCCTAATAGAGGACACAAAGCGACTAACATCTTTATAATCGGTACGGTTTTTCCCATACTAATTTTGGCTTCAGAAATAATGCCTTCACGGATAAATAAAGCTCGCGGGGAATTTTTATCTGCTCTTTTCTCCCAGCCCGCCAGCCATAGTTGCTGCTGTTTTGGATAGACCTGTTTAAAATACAATAATCTTTCTGCAATTAAACTCCATAAGCAAATTGAAATGCCCAAAATAATCCACAGCACATCGCCGCCGGCATTCAAAAACTGTTGTAGTGAATCAAATAATGACATGGCTGTTATTTTTCTACTCGTTTACTAATTAAGCCAGCCGTTTGCTCATCCAGTATTTGTACCAAAGTACGGCTTCTAGAACTGACCAGGCTATGCAAAAACAATAAAGGAATAGCCACACACAAGCCTAACATAGTGGTCACCAATGCTTGCGAGATACCACTAGCCATTAATTTAGGATCACCCGTACCAAATAAACTGATCGATTGAAAGGTCGCAATCATACCGGTCACGGTTCCCAGCAGACCTAATAAAGGAGCAACAGCCGCTAATAACTTAATCATAGACAACCCTCTTTCCAAAACAGGCACTTCGCGAGTAATTGCTTCATCCAGAATCAACTCTAAATTATCTGTATCTGCAGATTTATCTTGCTCTGCTGCCCCAAAAACGCGCCCCAAAGGATTATCATCACTTGCAACAGAAGAATTCATCTGTGCGTTCATCTTTTTTCCAATAAGCGACAAGCTAATTAATCGTATGATGGCATAAATAAAACCAATCGCGCCCATAACTAAAATAATGTAACCAATTAAGCCACCTTGTTGAACCCGCTCGATACTATCGGGCGCTTGAATAAGCATACTCAAAATAACCCCACGCGTTGGATCAATAGCTACCGCAACTGGGCCTGACTTAGCTTCTGAAAAGTCCTCCGCAAGTGTCAGGTATTTATTTTCTGGCTGTCTTGCAAGCTGAGTTAAGCGACCTGTTTCTGCTGAATACTGAAGATATTCGCCATTAGCTAAAGCACTGAAAGAACCAATGCGTATAACCTTGGCATCATAAGGCTTACCAGATGCCTGCTCTACTTCTTTATTGAAATAAACGACTTTTCCCGATTCTGTCATCTCTTGCTGCAAAGAAAACCACAGGGTTTCCAGCTGCGCTATTGTTGGCAATGCCTTATTGTCTGCAATAGAGTTTAGCTTTTCAGCACGGTTGTTAAATTGAGCCGAAACTAAAGAATGGCTTAAATCAGCCTTCAAGTCACCTGCTGCTTGTCTGGCAACACCAAACAATTCACCTAGCACACCACTACGACTTTTTAGCTCCGTTTCCAGTAAGCTTAACTCTTCTTCATTTACATCTAAATTCTGTTTTAATTTAGCACTCAATCTCTCTTGTTTTGCAAGCCTGGCAAGTGCTGTTTGTAACAGCTGTTGTTGCTTGTTCTTTTCAGCTAAAAATTGAGACTCTCTGGCCTTATTAATTTTAGCCTCCACTCCTTGAGTCTTTTTTATCTCTCTTAATAACTGATCCAGATCAAGATGTTCCGCAAGCACAATTTGTGAAGCAAAAGTTAGCAAAAAAACATAAATAAGCTGTTTCATTGACCAGCCTCCGCAACTGAAATAGGAAGAACCAACAGGTCTGGAGCCATTTCTTTTCTTGCTATACGCAAGCCGTTCCGAATGGCATTTCGATAATCATCAGCCAAGGGTAGCCATTGCTTTTTCTCCTTATCCCAATAGCCTGCTTCACTGCCATCAAAACGCTGATAATACAAAGCAACACGCCCCAGGCGTAAAAAATCAACCGAACTAGTGACCCCGGCCAAAGTTAAATCGGCTCTATAAGCCTCGATAGTATTACCATAATCATTTTCTACTTGATAAGCTTCCAGAATACGGCGGAATTTTTCAGCGTTAGTTACATCAGCCCTGACTATCATTTGCTTCAGTTTTGCTATTCGCTGTGAACGCTCTTCTGGTAAAAATGGCAGATCCAAAGTAACAAATTTATCCAGACTATCAAGCATACGCAAAATTAAAGGCACAATCTCACGTTGTGTGGTTTCAATTTCAGCCAACTGCTGTTGTAACGATTCTTTTTCCTGTTTCTGAGAAACAAGTAAATCATTAAGATGTTTGTTGTATGTAAGCAGAGTCTCTGTCTGATGAGTAGTGGAACGATACTGCCCCAACATTTTTCTGGTTTTATCACTCAGACCATCAATTTTCTTTTGCGACTGAATAGCTGCACGGTTAGTTGCTGTTTCAACATTAATTGCTGAATTTAAAGATTCTGAATAAACCGGTTGGATTGCCAACCCAAACACAGCAAACATTAAATACTGAATAGGACGGTAAGTGGACATGAAGCTTCCTTATTTAATCTAAACAACACGCTCACTCTGCTTGTAGAACGTGCTTTAATTTTTAGTCATTCATTAAGAGCTATTTATAAGCCGCTCTTAATTTCACTATAGGTAAATAGAGATATAATATTAGCTCTCTAATACAAATCTCAAAAATCATACCATAGCCTCGTATTAAGTTGCAGAAGGAATCTATTAAACAGCTAATTTTTTCTCTTTCATATCATCCGTCTTGCTATACATATAATTTTGCCTGATCAATCGCTAACTTACAAACAAGCAAAAAATAGACCGCTTTACTCAAAAAACACAACCTCCAGCCGCCCCTTGTAAGCTGTCGCTTTCTTAAGCTGTCAGCCAAAGAGTGCTTTGTAAAAAAGAGGGATTTCACCTACGCCACATAACTTTTCGGTCATATGCCCTAATATTATTCATCAAGGATAATCTGATAATACCTCTTCTCTCTAGAGCATGGTTTTGGAGCTTTAAAATCATTTTCAAATAATTCTTTACTCATAACCCTAACTAACAAAATAATTTTAAATAACACTCCCTCCCATAAAACGGTTAAAATATTGGGTTTTATAGAATAGTCAACAAGCATACATCAGTAAATACCATGCAAAGTAAATTTAATATCGATGACTTACGAATTTGCGGAACAACGGAAGTTCTTGCGCCGTTTCAGGTCCATGATAATATCCCTATGACTGAACAGGCTGCAAATACCATTTTGCACGCACGGAATGATATCCATAAAGTTTTAGCAGGCGAAGATGATCGCTTAATTGTTATTGTTGGCCCTTGCTCTATTCATGATACTAAAGCAGCTAAAGAATATGCAGAGCTGTTAAAAACAGTTAAAGACGACTTACAGCAAGACTTAGTTATCATTATGCGGGTTTACTTTGAAAAACCTCGCACCACTGTTGGCTGGAAAGGGTTAATTAATGACCCTGATCTAAATTCCAGTTTCAATATCAATAAAGGCCTGGGAATTGCTCGACAATTATTACTTGATATAAATCATGCTGGCGTACCTGCTGCAACTGAATATTTAGACTTAATAACCCCTCAGTATGTTTCTGATTTAATTTCATGGGGAGCTATTGGAGCCAGAACCACTGAAAGCCAGGTGCATAGAGAATTAGCTTCAGGCCTTTCCTGCCCCGTTGGCTTCAAAAATGCAACCGACGGTGGAATTGGCATTGCAATTGACGCAATTAATTCTGCAATGAGCCCACACCATTTCTTGTCTGTCACCAAAGAAGGTCGCTCTGCCATCTTTTCTACTACAGGAAATGAAGACTCTCACATCATTTTACGTGGTGGCAATGATGAGCCTAACTACGACGCGGTTAATGTTGAAAAAGTTGCTTTAGGCCTTAAAAAGGCAGGACTGCCCAGCAATATCATGATTGACTTTAGTCATGCCAATAGTTTAAAACAATGTCAGCGCCAACTCGTCGTTGCAGATGATGTATCCGAACAAATTGGCCATGGTGATAATCGCATTGTTGGCGTAATGGTAGAAAGCCATCTTAAAGCCGGACGACAAGACAACGTTGAAGGCCAGGCCTTAACCTATGGACAAAGCATTACCGATGCCTGCTTAGGCTGGGATGACACCGTGACTCTACTTAATGGTTTGGCAACAGCCGTACAAAAAAGAAGATCAGCAAAATAATAATCTGGAAAAAACATGAAGATAAGCGTGAATGGCGACAGCCGCGAATATGCTGAAAATACTAGCGTAGCTGATGTAGTTAACGATCTGAAGCTAACAGGAAAACGGATTGCAATAGAGTTAAATAAAGAGATATTACCTTTTGATCAGTATGCTGAAAAAAAGATAATCGCAAATGACACTATTGAAATCGTACAAGCCATTGGTGGCGGACAGGACGACTCTTTCACTGTTGCAGGACAACAATTTAACTCCCGCTTACTGGTTGGCACAGGTAAATACAAAGACATGAAAGAAACGCAGCTTGCTATTGAAGCAAGCGGCGCAGAGATTGTTACTGTTGCTATCCGCCGCACGAATATTGGACAAAATGCTGGCGAACCCAATTTGCTGGATGTTATTTCACCAGATAAATACACCATTTTACCCAATACCGCTGGATGCTATACAGTTGAAGATGCCCTGCGCACCTGTCGGTTGGGAAGAGAGCTATTAGGCGGCCATAAGCTTGTAAAGCTAGAAGTACTAGCGGATCAAAAGACTCTGTTCCCCGATGTTGAGCAGACCCTTATTGCCGCTGAAGTTCTGGTTAAAGATGGTTTTGACGTGATGGTTTATACTAATGACGACCCTATTGCCGCAAAGCGTCTGGAAGAAATTGGCTGTGTTGCAGTGATGCCTCTTGCCGCGCCTATTGGTTCTGGCCTAGGTATTCGAAACCCTTACAATATATTAACCATTGTTGAAAATGCCAATGTTCCCATTTTAGTTGATGCCGGTGTAGGCACCGCCTCTGATGCTGCCCTGGCAATGGAATTAGGTTGTTCTGGGGTACTAATGAATACTGCGATTGCCGCGGCAAAAGACCCTGTTTTAATGGCTTCAGCAATGAAAAAAGGAATTCAGGCTGGTAGAGAAGCCTATTTAGCAGGACGCATGCCTAAAAAACGATTTGCCTCAGCATCCTCGCCTGTAGACGGTTTGTTTTTTTAATTAACTAGCAACTGAAAACATCTGCTCCTGAATATCACTGAGATTAATTCACTCAATCACAGTGATATCTCTCATATTCTTTGCAAAATTATCAGCATTCAAAGCAGAGTAATTCAATTTAATACACAAGTAATTTCTGCCTAAATGACCTCTATTGAAAAAGAACCACACCCCAGAATCCGCAGTTATATCCGCCGTCAAGGCAGAGCGACAGCAGGTCAGCAAAATGCCATTGATAATGTATGGGATAACTACTGCCTGGACCCTGAAAAAACCTACGATTACAGCCAGGTTTTTGGCAGAAATGCTCCGCTAATCGTAGAAATTGGATTTGGAAACGGCAGTAGCTTAGCTGCTATGGCGGAAGCGAACCCCGAGCTAAACTATCTTGGAATTGAGGTTCACAGACCCGGCATAGGTCATTTAATGCTATTACTTGAAGAAAAAGGCATTAAAAATGTAAAAATTTATCACCATGATGCCATCGAAATTCTGGAACAAAAAATTCCCGATAATTCTCTGACAGGGGTTCATCTATTTTTCCCTGATCCCTGGCAAAAAAGGCGCCACCATAAACGTCGCATCGTCAGACCCAGCTTTATTGATCTATTAAATAACAAACTAATGTCCGATGGTTATTTCCATGCTGCTACGGATTGGGAGCATTATGCCAAAGATATGCTAAAGACCCTCAGCGCAAACAATAAGCTAAGAAACACCAGCTCAAGCAATCAGTATTGTGAGCGCCCAGAATATAGACCGTTAACTAAATTTGAAAACCGTGGTGTCCGCTTAGGACATGGGGTGTGGGATTTGATTTTTAAAAAGGTATAAGCCCAGACACAAAATGCGCCAGGGCCCAAAACTAAGAATATTAACCTTATATCAAGCGCAACAACTTAAACACTACCCCGGCTCGTTCAAATGTATTGCTTTAATAATCATGGCTAATTCTGCACGTTGCTTTTTAAGTGGCTCTAATTCAGCCTCAAGATGAGCAATACTTTCTGACACAGAACCTTTAGAGTCACTTATTTTTCTAAGCATTTTCAGACGACTTTCAATTTGCTTTTTATGATCTTTTATCTGATGCATTAATGGGGTTAAAACACTATTACTCCATGTTGTAGCATCATTATGCGCTTGCCTAAGTATATTCCGCGCCTTAACAATTAAAGTACTGTATAGCTTATTAACCACGATACTTTGTTCAGTCATTGTGGTTCTTGCACTACTCCGGAAGGCCTCTCCTTCTTCAAAAATCTGCTCTAACTCAAACTGATATTGTTTAATAGAAAAAAGTTGCGGCTCAATTTCCTTAAAGCCATATTCATCCTGAAATTTTTTATGTATGGCCTTAACTAAGCGACGGGTTTCATTAGTGATATCAACAGCATCTTGCAGCAAGTCTCTTAGATCATCAAATAGTTGTCGAATATTTTGCTTCATCCCATAAGTCGTCAAACTTTTGGTCATATCTTGTTTGGTTTCAGCAATAATTCCGTCAATTTTATCTCTAGCAAAAGAGCTAATAAGCATTTTGGCTTGCACCGCAAATACTTTACGACTGGCCTGGAAATTCTCGACATTCGTCATATAAGAATTTTGCCTGTCTCGAGTCTCTGCCATCAATTTTCCGGTCATTTCTGTATTGTCAAAATCAACCTTTTTAAATTCTTCCAATTGCTGAGAAGCATTTGTTAGCTTTGATTTTGTTAAATTAAATGATTCGGAAATTAAAAAACCTATATCCTTATTGACCGTCTCCACCAGAATATTTCGACGCTGATCCAAAATATCTTTAGATAAATAATTTTCCAGCCCAATTAAGCGACTTCTCTCAAGCAAGGCATCATCTGATTTTACTTTAGCCAACAAAGCCTGTTTTGCAGAAACAGGGAAGATCACATCTTCACTTAACTTTAAAATAGACGCAGAGGTGTTAATTTGCTTTTGAATTGATTCTTCATAGCCATCCTCACCGGCCAGATCATCCCACATAGAATCAATCTTATTCATCACAACAGCCAGACCTTGCTTATTGTGCCCTCTTGAGCTACAGACGTGGTTTTTCCACATCTCTAAATCACTTTTCGTCACCCCGGTATCAGCAGCTAAAACAAAAATAATAGCTTGTGCACTGGGTAGCATACTTAAAGTTAGCTCGGGCTCTGTTCCTAAAGCATTAAGCCCTGGTGTATCAAGAATACACAAACCTTCTTTTAATAAAGGATGAGGAAAACTGATCAAGGCATGTCGCCAGCAAGGTATTTCCACCTTTTCTGGGTTAATGATTCCTTGCTCTGCCGCTTCACGCTCATTCCAAAGCCCCAGTTTGTCAGCTATATCTCTATCAACATGCTTGGTAGAAACCAGCTCCTTAAAGGCTTCTTGCATTTGAGTTGGAGAATCACAATCCAGATCAATTTGCGTCCAGCGATCAGGGTTTTGCTTGTATTCCATTAAAGAAATATCTTCAAGTCGACTTTCTATATTTAACAGCCGAATATAACTACTTTCTGAATCATAAAACAATTCAGTTGGACACATTGTTGTTCTACCAGGGGAAGACGGGAGTAAACGAACACCTGTCTCAGCAAAGAATAAGGCGTTTATAAGCTCTGTTTTTCCTCGAGAAAATTCGGCAGCAAAAGCAAGTGTAATGCGGTCATTTTGTAGTCCATTTAATATATTTAAAATGGTATCTGTACTCTGAGGGTCGCTCAAGTTATAACGCGAACGCCACTCCCGGTACATCTCAATTGCCTGTACCAACTGTTCACGCCATTTCGCATATTCATGCAACTCTTGTTTAAATTCCAAATTCCTCATACCTAGCCTTTATATGCGGACTGTTCTCAATAAAATGATTTGATTCGTATCAATAGCGATATCTAATAATAGAAAGCATAAGGAAACAAGCGCTTTTAATATGCCCTCTAACCTCAAAATACGTACTTAAGCTAATTGTAGACTAAAAATAAAATCTGTTAGCTTAATTTATTCAACCCACTCAACAAAAAACTATATCCCGTACTTCAATCTATAAGTTTTAATAATTTCAAGCTGCTCTGCTGATTTTCCATCTAGCTCTAAAAATTCAATAATTTGAGTTAATGAAATGATTGAGATAACAGGCATAGCAAAACGCTCACTCACTTCCTGTACGGCAGATTTATCATTTTGACCTTTTTCCTGTCGGTCCAAAGCAATTAACACCCCGGCAGCTGTTGCATTCATTTTGTTTATTATTTCAACCGATTCACGAACCGAAGTTCCAGCGGTAATAACATCATCAAGAATGATTACATTTCCCTGCAATGGTGCACCAACAATCACACCACCTTCTCCATGGTCTTTTGCTTCTTTACGATTAAAAGCAAAAGGGATGTCTTGTTTAAGTTGAGAATAAGCAATAGCCGCAGAACTTGCCAGCGGAATCCCTTTATAAGCAGGGCCATACAACATATCAACCTGAACTTTTGATTCAATTAAAGTTCGCGCATAAAACCGCCCTAACTTATCTAATTGAGCCCCAGTATTAAACAATCCAGTGTTAAAAAAATAAGGACTAGTGCGCCCTGACTTTAATTGAAATTCACCAAATTTTAATACACCACAGTCGAGCGCATATTGAATAAATTCTTTTTGATAATCGAGCATTCTATATTTTTCCAAGTCTTAAGAGAATATCTATAATTTTACTATGTCAGCAATAAATCAGGGCATAAATTTTTCTAAAATACTATCAAGAAAATCCCAGCCTTTATCCGAACAATAATAATACTCATTTTTGTGTATTAACAACCCTTGCTCTAGGCATTCAGATAAAGCCGGCTGCAATGTGTCGGGGGCTAAACCAGTAGCCAAAGAATATTGTTTCAAACTAAAACCATTTCTCAACCGCAATTGGTTCATTACATACTCCAAAGGCAAATCAGCGGGCGAAATGCTCGTTAACAATGCCGCATTATCGTTAAGATAATGCTCTGGACTCTTATGCTTCATGCTACGTACAATATTTCCCGGCTTAGAAATACTCAGTTTGCCATGCGCGCCAGCCCCTATACCTAAATAATCTCCAAACTGCCAATAATTGACATTATGCCTGCACTTTAGATCATTTCTAGCATAGGCCGAAATTTCATACTGCCTATAACCTTCATCGTCTAATAACTGTTGCGCTTGACATTGCCCTGCATAAATACCATCACTTTCAGGCAATTTTGGTGGGAATTTATAGAAGTAAGTGTTTGGCTCCAGCGTAAGCTGATAAAAAGAAATGTGACTTGGTTGCAGATTAATTGCAGTTTGTACATCCGCAATCATTTCACTGTTAGTTTGATCCGGCAAACCAAACATCAAATCCAGATTAAAATTATCAAACCCAGCCTGCGTCGCTATTTCTACTGCCGCTATAGCCTCTTCTGCGGAATGGACCCGGCCAAGTTTTTTTAAATGCTTATTATTAAAGCTTTGTATGCCAATTGATAATCGATTAATCCCTATGGATCGGTAATCAGCAAATTTTTGACTTTCAAACGTCCCAGGATTTGCTTCCAGCGTAATTTCCAGATTTTCCTGTAAAGGGATCAGTTTGGAAATACCCGTCAGTAAACGCTCAAAACTGTTGGCTGAAAATAAACTGGGGGTGCCGCCTCCAATAAAAATACTGCAGATTGTTTTCGCTTCATTAAGCAATAATAAATCTTGTTTCAGATCATCCAGCAATGTATCAATATATTTGTCTTCAGGCGTATCGCCCTTAACTGCATGAGAATTAAAATCGCAATAAGGACATTTTTTGATGCACCATGGAATATGTACATATAAGCCTATCTTATTCATACAAAAATAAACTTGTTATATATTACAATTGCCTTGATTAAGACACAATTAAGACACAATTTAAGGTTTTTGATACGGGGGTTCAACTTAGACATTTAGGGCACCATTCAAACGGTTTTTGGTATTTCAGATTAAGATTAAATACGAAACTCCAAGCATTTTATAACAAAAAAATATAGGACTGAGTCTAAATACAAAAGACAAGTCCAAAGCTATGAAGTTGCGTGATGAATTACACCTCCAAATCATCAACAATAAAGTGTACTGACTCAAACTTGATCGGACACGTTCGTAAATTAGTTTTTAGTCTCACTGACAACGAAGCGTTGAATATTGACTGGCTCAATACAGCCATTATGTAGAACTCTACATAATGGCTGCTATGCAGAGTATGAAACTATGCAGATAACACCCCTTTTTAACAATGGCTAGGTTAGAATATTGAGGCCTACGGACAGAATATGTCAAAGTTTACTCGACATAGTTTAGCCAGTATTCTGAAATGGAATTTAACTTCAGTCTGGACTAACCTGGCAATGAATAGTCATACACTGACTAATCTCCAATAACACGTACGAAAATATGCCTATATCAGCTGCCTGATGAGTTGATGCAGCTCTTGCTTCGCTATAAACTATGCAGAGATCACTGCCAGCTTAGTACACAGTGGATTTGGTCTGGCAAGTAATTTCAAGTAGCAACTCTGCATAGTTTCATACTCTGCATTACAGCCAAAAGCAGGCATTATAAATTATTCTGTATAGATGTGTTTTAACAGAAAGGTGATTTATTCTATATTATTGTAGTCGTTGAATGTTATCCCGTTTAGAGTCGCAGGCTTAAAATGATATTGTTGACATGTATTTAGTGTTAGAGTGTTTTACATTCGGGTCAGGGTAACTAGCTAGACCTGGTTGTTCTTCAAAAAACGGTTAGTGGTCCACTAAAAATATGGAGAAATAGAGATGATTGATGACGGCATTTTTTTAAGTTACGAAAACGGCGCAACGTATAGTAAATGCATACAGAATATACGTAGCAAGCTTTGTGCTTGGGATGCTCGTGGTTTTTATGTACTAAAAGATCGTAAGAAATCAGTAACTGCAATGACGCGTTATGCGGTTGCTATTTTCGATGAGAATAACAGCGCTGATATTGATGTATTGTTGATGGGTAACACACTTTATGTTTTGGCCATGCGCCTGGCGGAGCAAAAATGGTTTATAACAAAAAATCAAATGAGAGAGTTTGGCGGTTGTGCTGGGTCAGTATTGAGTACATTGGATTTTGAGAGTGGATACGGTGCATTGGGTTTAACCACTGGCTATGGGGGAGTTCGATTAACACTGGATCAATGCTCTACACACACTTCTGCCATGAAGTCGTTTATGCTTGCTGGAAGTAATCCATCGTTAGATCAAATAGATGCCTGCAAACAGGCGTTTATTTACTTTGCGATAACCATTGGTGAAGCTGTACGGTTTAATTCAATCGAACGCATGATGTGCCATAACGGCGCTGACCCAGCAGGTGTGTTGCCATTACTTCAGCGTTGGGTCATCGACAGCAGTGTACAAAACGAAAAATTCCCAGGTATTGGTATTGCCGTAGCGGGAATCCACGAAAAGCGTGGTAGCAAGTTGTTTAACGATGCTTACGATAGATTAAGAGGTGATGCCTTTCTTTCACCCTCTAAGTCTGACCTGGAGGGTGTAGATCCGATAGGTGGTGCCGCCGTAACGAGTTTTCTTGATAAAACAGAAAAATTTTCTGGTATATCAGATAAAGCCTGGGATGCCGGTTACCGGGTGCTCCTGGACGCTTACTTTACCGACCGTCTGGGTCGTGAATCCCTGACAAAAGCTCGAAAAGAGTTTACGAGAATTGCTCACAAGCTATCAGAGAAAAAGAAAGCTAATGCAAATAACTTTAATGGCATCAAATTCATTTAGGTTGAGAATAAGGCAGGAATGCTGAAGATTTGGGGTTGAGTCATACGAAACTACGGAGTCAGGTTTTTCGTTATAACTAATAAGTGAGGTGTGCGGCCGAGCAAGGTCGATAATTCCAACGGGTGAAAAAAAGAACGGGGTCTGATTTTTCATTAATTCTAAAAGCGAGTTCTACTGTTTACAAGTTTGTGAAGAAAAATCAGAATCTAAAACAAAACAGAGAAAATAAAGTAACTTGTTTCATTGTTATTTCCACCTAAAGTCACAGTCAGCAATGGGTCGGTAAGCGTCTATTAAAAAAAGGTACATAATCAAGTTTCTTTCAACAAACGAAGGAACCAACATGTATCTTCTTACACAGACACCACAAAATCATATTCCTTGGAATAAAGGTAAATTGATTGGTCAGAAACCACC
>ENA-ORXI01001884-ORXI01001884.1-sediment-metagenome-genome-assembly--contig:-NODE-1884-length-15842-cov-6.745576_pt1 | contig 15842 bp, 14 predicted proteins | sample MGYA00237861_ERZ511468 | MGnify/ENA primary metagenome ERZ511468 (study PRJEB26299, sample SAMN06266213) | sediment metagenome | isolation source: Hudson Canyon methane seep mesocosm | place... | reverse complement strand
ACAGACAAACAATTCCAGGTGCATAGAAAACTTTCTCTTTCCTTTTAGGAAAGAGAGTTTTTATCACTTATAAAAAAGGGAAACAGCTAATGCTGTTTCCCTTTTTTTTAATCTCTTTTAAAAATCTATAAATCAAATCGTCCTCTTATATATCAACTCTTTATTAATACGATATTACATATAGACACTATTATAAATTAAAACTCACAATTAAACTATTTTTTTTATTTGGAAGTCACATTATAATTACAAATATATAATAAACAATAAAAAAATATTTTAGTTTACAAATTTCAAAATTCTTTAAGATTATGAGCTTAATTTAAAGTTAATTTAAAACATTATGTTATAAACTTATTCCAGAATTAAAACAAGGAGAAAGAATGACAAAAATTTTAAGTACGGTTGCAGCAGCAGCTATTATGACTACAACAGGTTTACTAGCTGGTGGATTCGACGCAGAAAAATCATATGAGAGAGAATGTCAAGGATGTCATGGTCCTATGCATCAAGGTGGAGTTGGTTCTGATATTAGACCAAACATTGTTAAGAAGAAAAACTCAAATATGTTAGCAGAAACTATTTTAGAAGGTAAAGCAGGAACTGCAATGCCTCCATTTAAAGCATCTTATTCTAAAAATGATGCAGCTAAAATGGTTGATTTCTTACAACACTGGGCTGGTAAAAAAGCTGAAGTATTAACAATGAAAAATGTTAAATCTAAGTGGAGAAACTTAAATGATAGAATGAAATTCTTCAAAAAGTACCCAACAGCTGTAGATGTTAAGAAAAATACTGATATCGTATTTGTTACTGAAAGAGATGCTTCAAGAGTTGCATTTGTTGATGGTACAAACGGTAAAATTTTATCTAAACATAACTCTGGTTTTGCAGTTCACGTTACAGTAACTAACAAAAGACAACCAAGATATGCATACTCTATCTCTAGAGATGGTTTATTAACTATGTTTGATTTAAATACTCCAGGTCAGCAAAAAATTGCTGAAGTAAGAGTTGGTTCTGAATCAAGAGGTCTTGCAGTTTCTCCAGATGGTAAATACATCATGGCTGGTAACTACACTCCAGGTGGAGCAGTATTACTTGATGCTTTAACACTTGAACCATTAAAAGTATACCCTACTTCTTCTGTAATTGATCCTGATGGAAACATTGGTCCTTCAAGAGTTGCTTCAATTGCTGATACTCCATACGGTCCTTACTTTGCAATGGCATTAAAAGATGCTGGACACGTTTATATTATTGATTATTCTAAGCCTAATTTCCCAATCGTTGGAGATATTCCAAATATCGGAAAAATTCTTCATGATGCATTCTTAAATGAAGGTAAAGAAATTGGTAGATACTTTATGATTGCTTCTCAAGGAAGTGATGTTGTTGGTATCGTTGATTTTAAAACTAAATCTTTAGTTGCTAAAGTTTATACAGGTCCTAAAGCTAAGCCACATCCAGGTCAAGGTTCTTCTTGGTACAACGAAGAGTTAAAAACTCAATTACATGCAACAGTTAACATGAATGTTGGTCAAGTTACAATTTGGGATAACAGCTGGGATGTTGTAAGACATATTCCTACTGCAGGAGGAGGACTATTTATTGGTACTTCTGAGCACACTCCATTTATCTGGGCTGATAACGTTCTTGGAGGTCCTAGAGCTTGGAATCAAGTTCACTTAGTAAACAAACAAACTTTAGAATTAGACAGAATCATTAAAGTTGGTACTAAAAAAGGTGAAGTAATTGATCCAATTTCTCATAAAGCACTTTACACTTGGAAAGTTCCAACTGTTAAAGCTAAAGGTAAAGCGGTAGTTCCTAGAATTTTACATGCAGAACCTGCAAACCATGGTAAATGGGCTATGATTTCTGAGTGGAATACTGGAAGAATCGGTATCTACGAAGCAAAAACTGGTAAATTTGTTAAGTACATCACTGGATTAACTACTCCAACATTTACTTACTCAATTGAGCACAGACAAACAATTCCAGGTGCATAGAAAACTTTCTCTTTCCTTTTAGGAAAGAGAGTTTTTATCACTTATAAAAAAAGGGGAAACAGCAAAGCTGTTTCCCCTTTTTTATTTCTATATATAAACTGTTACTGTTTTTTTAAATGTTTTTCTAATTTAAATTGTTCCCAAATTTGATTGACTCTTTCATCGCCTGTGTCTTTTACTTTTTTTGCCCAAAATGCAGCTTTGCTCATATCTTTTTGTACACCTTGTCCACTGATATACAAAAATGCAATATTTATTTGTGCATCAATATAACCAGCCGCTGCTGCCTTTTCATACCAAGCAAATGCTTTCTTTGAATCTTTTTTTACGCCATCACCATAAGTATATAAATATCCTAAGTTTGCCATTGATTTTACATCTCCAGCAGTGGCTGCTTTTTCAAACCAAATGGCTGCTTCTTTAAAGTTTTTATCTACACCATCACCTTGAGCAAACATATTACCTAAACTATAACCTGCGTATGAGTCACCTGCAGTTGAAGCCTTTTTTAACAAATTAATTGCTTTTTGGGTATCTTTTTTTACACCAATTCCAGATGCATACATTATTCCTAGATTTCTAATGGATCGTGAATCATTATCCATTTCACCAGCTTTTGTAAAAAACTCCATGGCTTTATTATAATCTTTAGCCTGATAAGATTTCATTCCATCTTCATAATTACTAGCAAACAGTGCAGAACTTAACATTAAACTATAAACAAATTTTTTCATATTACCTAACCTTAAATTTTCTTGTATTATAACTAATACTTGCTAATATTAAGTTATCACGAATCAACGAAAATAAATTCAATTTATGTTACAATCTTTTCTTTTTAGAGAGAGGAATATATGAATTATTTTTTAAAATTATTTGGTATTGTTGTTATAAGTTCAGTTATAGCAAATGCACAAAGTGAAAAAAAAGATTTAATGACAGGACAACAAGTTTTTGAAACATATTGTTGGGGATGTCATCATCAAACTTCTGTAGCATTTGGACCTTCTTTTGAAGATATCGCATCTAAAAGAAGTGAAGGCGAAATAAAAGGACATATTACAGATCCAAAATCAATGTACAAACAACTAGGACATAAAAGAAGCGTAATGCCTCCATTTGATTTATCAACAAGAGAGTTAGATTTAATTACAGAATTTATACTATCTTTCAAACCAGTACTTAAGTCTAAAGGAGCAAATTAATGTTTAGGTTATCAAATTTAATCAGCAGCGTAGTTGAACAGAAAAAAAGTAGAGTTTTAGATGGAAGTATCGCTATTTGGAATTTTACAAACAGATGTAATTTGTCTTGTTTACACTGTTATTCAAAAGCAGATTTAAGTTCATCTGATACACTTACAACTGAAGATATCGTAAGTACCCTACCCAAACTTAAAGAAAATGGAATTAAATTTTTAATTTTCTCTGGGGGTGAGCCTCTTACTCGAAAAGACATCTATGAAATAGCACAAGCGTGTAAAGATATTGGTATTATGACATACCTTTCAACTCACGGGCTTTATGTCAATCCAGGTAATGTACAAAAAATTGTAGACACTTTTAATTATATTGGTATTAGTATTGATGGAGATGAAGAGACACATGATCGTTTTAGAGGATTAAAAGGTTCTTTTAAAAAATCAATGGAAGCAGTAAAATTAGTTCGTTCAACAGGAGCAAAAGTAGGTATCCGATTTACAATCACTAAAGACACGTACCACTGCCTAGAATTTATGTTCAAATTAGCTGAAGAAAATGACATTCCTAAGATTTACATCTCTCACTTGGTTTATTCAGGTCGAGGATTAGACAATTTAGAAATGGACTTATCAAAAGAACAAAGAAGAACTGCTGTTAATTTCATCTTAGATAAAGCATTTGAATATTATGATACGGGACGTGATATTGAAGTTGTTACTGGAAACATGGAACAAGATGCTGTTCTGTTTTTGGATAGGTTTGGAAAAAAATATCCACAATTTAAAGAAGACATGGAATCAAGATTAACATCTTGGGGTGGAAACTCTGCTGGACGAAAACTATTAAACATAGATTCTCTTGGAAATGTAAAACCAGATCCATTTTTTCCATTACAAATTGGGAATGTATTAACCGAAGATTTTACTGAAATATGGAAAAGCCAAAACAGTGAGCTTTTAACAAAACTACGTAAGACACCAAGGAATATATCTGGAATTTGTGAAACATGTAAATACTTAAGCATTTGTAATGGTGGTTCAAGATCACGAGCGAATGCAATCTATGAAGACCTTTGGGCACAAGACCCTTCTTGTTACCTGAGTGAGGAAGAAAGAATGGGAGTTTTTTCTTAAAAATTGATGCAAAATAAGTATTAAAAAAGTCTATTATGATATTATTCTTAAACAAGGAAACTAAATATGAATTATAAAAATTTATTAAATAAACTACTTTTATCTCTCACTTTAGTAGCATGCACTGCAAATGCAGCTAAAGAAGATAAAATTTTTGTAGTTGAGAGAGAAACTTCATCATTAGCGGTGATTGAAAATGGTATAAAGAATTCAACTATTATGAACATGAGAAACATGAATCATGGTGTTGTAAAGTTTTATGAAAATGATGGTTATGTTATCAGTCGAGATGGATATGTTATAAGATTTGATCCTCGAAGTGAAAAAATTCTAGGTGAATATAAAACAAGTAAAAGTGCTATTGGTTTTGTTATCAATAAAAATTATGTTGCAGTGGCTAATTATGATGATAAAAGTGTAGATATACTTGGTCGTGATTTAACTCCTATTAAAAAAATATATACAAAGTCTAAAAATGTTGGTATTAAAATATACAATGATTATTTGATTTTCTCTGAAATGGACAATGATACCATTACAGTATTAAAAGATTTAAATGCTGGAAAAGGTAAACCAAACTTTAAAATACATAAGCAGTTTAAAGATGTAGGTGAACTTCCTTTTGATGCGATGATTAAAGACAACAAATATATTGCTGGCTTTTTTACCAGTAAACATTTTGGTGTGGTTGATTTAAATACAATGACGTATAAAAAAATTAAAGTATTTTTAGATGAGCGAAAAAGAGTATTAAAAGTACCTCACTTTGGTTTTTGGAGTATAGGTGGAGATAAAGTTTTTGTTCCAGCTGTTGGTGATGACAAAGTTATGGTATATGATGACAATTTTAAATTTTTAAAAAACATAAAAACACAAGGACTTCCAGTATTCACAGCGCTCAGTCCAAATAAGAAATTTTTAGCAGTAACATTTTCAGGAAAAGATTTTCCTACCATTCAGATAATAGATACAAAAACATTAGAAATAATAAAAACATTTAAATTTGATGGGAAAGTATTACATGTAAGATGGTCTAATAAACTTCCAGCTTTATACGTTTCAGTTAATGATGCAAATTCAGTTGCAGTAATTAACACACAAGATTGGTGGCTTAGTAGAGAAATATTTAACATAAAAAAACCTTCAGGTATTTTTATATATGAGGAAAAGAAATAATATGGGTAAAGTATATTTAACAGGCGCAGGTCCTGGTGATTTTGAATTAATGACGATTAAAGCATTAAGAATAATTAAAGAAGCAGATATTATAGTTTATGATAGATTAGCAAATCCAGAAATATTAAAAGAAGCAAAAGAAGGTGTTGAATTAGTTTATGTTGGAAAGCAAGATGGACGACACAGTGTTCCACAAGATGAAATAAATGAGATTTTATATCAAGCAGCTTTAAAACATGAAAATGTTTGTAGATTAAAAGGTGGAGACAATTTCGTATTTGGACGAGGTGGAGAAGAAGCCATTTATTTATACGACAGAGACATTAAATTTGAAGTAATTCCTGGTATTACTTCATCAATTGCGGTACCTGCTTATGCTGGTATTCCAGTAACTCATAGAGGTGTTACAACATCATTTAGAGTAGTAACTGGGCATGAAACTCCAAACAAAGAAGTATCTCAAGTAGATTGGAACTCTTTTACAACAAATGAAACGGTTGTATTTTTAATGGGATTTCATAATCTTGGAAAAATTTGTAGAAAATTAATGGGTGTGGGTAAACCAAAAGATTACCCATGTGCAGTAATCAGCAAGGGTACAACAAAAGACCAAAAAGTTGTTGTTGGAACTTTAGGAGATATCGTTGAAAAATCTAAAGGTGTTGAAACACCTGCATTAATCATTGTTGGTGAAGTCGTTAATTTAAGAGAAAAACTTCAGTGGTTAGATTAATATAAAATTGAAAAAAAAAGGGGTTAGTGAAAACTAACCCCTTTTTTTATGCCCTATATTAACAGTTTAAAAATAGCTCTCTAGTTTAACCTTATCTATACTCTTCTCTTCCATATTTACCAGACCCTCATTTTTAAAGGCTCTTAAAATTCTTGATAGTGTTTCAGGTGTAATATTTAAAATTTCAGCAATTAAGATGTTTTTTGTAGTAAAAAAGTCAGCTTCATGTTCATAAATATATTTGGCAACTCTTTCCTTAGAATCAAGCACCAAATGTGTTGAAACAATATTTTCCAAGTTTTTAATTTTTTTTATAAGTGATAATTGTATTTTAAATGATAACTCAGGATTTGATAAAATGACTTCTTTTAATTTTTCAAAATCAATTTTAATAACTGTGACATCAGAGTATGCTTGTGCCGTTGCAGGATAAGGAATCTGCTCGAAGTTGGCAACTTCTCCTATTAATTCACTATCATGAAAATATTTTAAAATAATTTCTTTATTGTTTGATGCTGTTTTATAAAGTTTGATAATTCCTTTATTTAAAAGATGAAGATATTTTGATTCATCTCCTTCATAAAAAAGGATATTTCCCTTACTTAATTCAGAAGTAGTTGTAAAACTCTCAATCATTCTAATGGTACTATCAGGTAAATCTTTAAATAAAAAAATCTCTTTTAATTTTACTTTCATATTATAACTCCATATATATTTAAGAAAAAGAGTAATCACTCTTAATTTTGGCAATTATAACGAAATTTAATTATTTTTAAATAAATTATTTTAAGTTATAATACTCTTTAACTCTTCTTTCAAAATCTTCATCACTTAATTCTTTTCTCATTGGAATAAACTTACTGGCTTTATCTCCAACTGTAACACGTGCTGAATACTTTTCATCTTCAATTATATCTAAAATAAGTTTTCCTACAATTGAGGCATCATTTCCACTGTTTATTTCCTCAACAATTCGAGGAGCTAAACGCGAAGCTAAAGGTGCATAAGGAGAGTCTTCGTTAAAAGTTTCTAGATTTGTGACTAAATTCTCTCGTGCAAATTTTGTGTTAAAAAATCCAGGCATCACAGAGTGTACTCTAATATTAAAAGCTTCCAATTCATATCTTAGGGAATCTGTAATTCCTTCAACGGCATATTTACTGGAGTTATAAAAAGTCAATAAAGGTAATCCAATTTTCCCTAAAAATGAAGATATATTTATAATTACGCCACTGTTATGTTCTCTCATTATAGGAATGACAGCTTTACACGTTCGAAGAACTCCAAATACATTGATATTAAATTGATTTATCATCTCTTCTTCACTTGCATCTTCAACAGTAGAAACTAAACCATAACCTGCATTATTAATTAAAATATCAATGGTTCTGACTTCATTTTTTATTTGATTTATAGCTTGGTTAACTAACTCAACATCTGCAACATCAAATTTTATTATCTTTATATCTAATTTGTTTTTTATAATTTCATTTTTAAGTTCAATCGCACTGTCAGGATTCCTTGTACCTGCATAGACAGTAAACCCTTTTAAGCTAAGATACAGTGCGGTCTCTTTCCCCATACCAGAAGATGCACCTGTTATTAATACTACTTTTTTTTTCATATATTATCTACTTTTTTTATGTTTATTATATCAAAAAGAAAAACAATCTAAAATATAACTGTTGAGTCATCAAACATTCTCAAGTGGAATTTTGATAACAAAACAAGCACCAAAATATTTATGAGTATTTATATTAAACTCTTTATTTGATACAGTAATTGAGCCCATAAAGTGCTTTTCGACAATTTCTTTACTCATAAACAGACCAATTCCCGTACCTTGCGATTTGTGTTTTGTTGTAAAATAAGGCTCAAATACTTTCGTTATAATATCATCTTTAATCCCGCGAGCATTATCATAATAATGTATGACTGCATTATTTTCTTCTTGATTTATTTTGATATATACTGTTTTTAAATCTATTGCATTTTCTATTAAAGCATCTTTAGAATTATTGAGTAAATTCATAAATACTTGTGACAATTCTCCTTCATTACCTTTACACATTTGTGAGTCATATTTGTTATCAACAATGACTTTAATACTATTGTTTTTAAATGTTGCTTCAGTTAATGAGATTGCTTGATTAATAACTGCAAATATTTCAAAAGTATTTTCACTTTTACTTTTTTTAAAAAAGTTTCTAAAATTATCTATTGTTTGTGAGAGATATTTTGTTTGATTCGTGATTTTGTCAAATACGTCAAGAATTTCATCATCACTGATAAGATTGGCTTGCTTTCTTATTTTTGCTCCACTTGATATTGTTGAAATTGAACTTAAAGGTTGTCTCCATTGATGCGCAATATTACCAATCATTTCGCCCATTGCTGCATATCTTGACTGTTGTAAAATTTTTGCATCTTTATCAAACTCATCTGTTATATCTTGAATATTAGCAACAACAATTTTTTCTTTTTCACTTTCATTTGCACCAAAGGAAATTCTAATAGGAAAAGTTTCTCCATTTTTTCTTAATGCCGTTAACTCAAGAACCTGATTATTAAACTTAAATCTGCCCGTTCTAAAAAATTGAGTTAATCCCATTTTATGTGCGTTTTGATATAACTTTGGAACAATATTTAACAAAGCATCATGTCCTATCATTTCTTCTTTTGAAAACCCAAAAATAGATTCCGCACTTTTATTATATGTTTTTATCTTAAAATCAGAACCAACTGCAATAATGGCGTTAGTATTTGATTCGGTAATGGTATCAGAGTAATTTCGCTCATCAATCAGAGCTTTCGTTTTATTATTTATATTTGTATTTGCAGGTTTAAATATAAAAATAGCTTCACAAATCAGAATAAACAGCGTCAGTAAAAAAATATATAATTCGATGTCTTTAAGTTTTGATACTTTAGATTCTGATTCTAACTGATATTGTAAAACTGAGTTATCCAAATCTTCTAACAGTTTTTGAGAATTTTTAATTATGTACGTTAGGCTTATACCATTTTGATTATGATAATATTGTTTTGCATGTTTAATATACTCCTTAACTCTAAAGTCAAGTTTCATGGGTATTCCATAATATATTTTTCTAAGCTTTTTACTCATAGTCAAAGAGATTAAATAATTGTGTCCAAACTCCATTAAATTTATATTATGCTGTAATTCTTCTAATTTATAATCAATAGCAAACAGTGCAATTTGTTGGGACAACATTCTCTGTTTTCCACTAATATTTATGATTTCTCCATCATTGGATTGTTTACTGATTAAATGATTTAAATTTAAGTATGCCAGCAGTGATAACAGCGCAATTAAAGCAAGAGCAAGAATATATTTTTTTGTAAAGGTAAGAGATTGAAACACTTTATATCCCAATCTTACTTATAGATTCTCTTTGGGCTCTGAAAAATAAAATCCCTGATACGCGTCAATTTTTAATTTTTTTAATATTTCAAAGACCTCTTCATTATGTACATATTCTGCAATTGTACTAATACCTAAAGCCTGTGCAAATTCAGCAATGGTTTTAGTAATAATAAATGAACTTTCATCTTTATGTATATCTTTTATTAGGCTACCATCGATTTTAAGAAAATCTGGTTTTAGTTTTAAAATATAAGAGAAATTTGAATAACCACTGCCAAAATCATCAATGGCAATTCGACATCCCAGTTTTTTCACCTCAATTATAAATTGATGCACTTTATCATAATCATTAATACTTTCAGATTCTGTTATTTCAAAGATAACATTCTTTGCAATTTGAAGCTGAATTAATTGTGTTTTAATATAATCAACCATTTGCTTATTATAAATATCTTGAATGGATAAATTAATTGTTATGTCTTTCCCCGTTTCTTTAATGAGGTTAAATGTTTTTTCAATCATCATTTTCATCATAATTGTATAGTATTTTGCTTTTTTAGAGATATCCAAAAAGAAAAAAGGTGAGATCACTTTATCTTTATCAATCAGTCTCATTAAACTTTCATATTTTATTATATTTTGATCTTTATCAACTATTGGCTGATAGTAGGGAACAATTTTTTCATTAGCAACTGCTTCTCTTATAATTTCAGTCCATTTAATATCATTTTCATATTTTGTATCTAAACTCAGATCATCGGTATACATTAAATAAGATAAGTGTCCTTGTTGTGCCTCTCTTAAGGCAATATCAGCTTTTTCTAAGCAATCAGTATAGTCATGGGCAATTCCTACTGTAACATCCACATATACGTTTAGTTTATACTCTTCTAAATATAAAGAGGTGCTGTTGATTCTGGATATGATATTTTTAATATTTTTTTCATAATCACTTGTATAGGTTTTACAATCTTGAAGTGTAATAAATTCATCAGAGCCTGTTCTGTAAACTTTGACATCATCATCTGATAATTCAGATATAGTATTCGCAATCTTGATCAATACGGCATTACCAACATCAATTCCATATAAATCGTTTATTCCCTTAAATTCATCAATATCAATAATCGCAATTATTGGGTTTTTATAATTTTCTAAATCTTCCCTAAGCGCTATTCTATTTCCTAAACGAGTTAAAGTATCTGTATATAATTGTTTAATCAACTCTTTATTTTTAATTTCTAATTCTTCTGCCTTGTTTGACACATCTATTTCTAAATCTTTATTCAAAGACTTTAACGTTGATTTAAGTCTTTCATTTTCAACTTTTACAGAAGCTTTTTTGATTCCTTTTATTAAGGATTCTAAATCTATTGGTTTGAGGATATACGCATCAATTGATTGCCCTACTGTTTTTAATAAAAATTCATTATCGTTAAAGGCAGTGGTATAAATAATAGGAATTTCATAATCTATTTCTCTTATTTCATTGACCATTTCAATACCATTTTTAATTGGCATTAAAATATCTGTAATAATCATATCAATTGTGTCTTGATTTTCTTTAAAATAGTCTAAGGCTTCTTGCCCATTATTTTTAGTTATTATTTCTTTTACAAAAGGCAAAATGTTATATTTTACTTCTGTTTGTAATTCTATTTCATCTTCTACATATAGGATAGTTAAGGACTTTAAAACTTCATAATTCATACCAAAACCCCTTTTATTATTTTTATAATTTTATATAATCTCACGATTATACAAAAAATAAACTTAATTATAGTTACTAACAATCTTTTTTAAGTTAAATGTAACAAGATAGTTATTTTTTCAGCAAGTCTTTGGGGTAAATTCCATAGGTTTTATAGAAAAGCGCAGAAAAGTTACCTTGATGTTTATAACCAACTTTTGATGCAATTTCACCAATATTAAGACATTTGTCTCTTAATAATAAATTGGCCTCTTCCATTTTTATTTTTTGAATGTAACTGTAGATTGTAGTTTGAAAGACTTTTTTAAAACAATTTTTTAATTTAAAATCATTGGTTGCACACTTCCTGGCAAGCTGTTTAATGGTTGGGGTATTTTGAAGGTTTTGAATAAGTATATCTTTTGCTTTTTGTGCTATTTCTAATTCTTCAGCATTGGCAACCAATGGCAAATTCAAATCAATCTGGCTGAATCTGTGAATTAAAAACTCTAATGTTTTATGTTCTGTTTTTATACTTCGCATTAAACTGTTGTTGTTACTGGCATCAATGATTTCTTTAATCAAATATTCACTTAATGCATCAATATGAGATGTTGATACTTTTTTTAACGAAATTTCATCTTGCAATAAAGTATAAATATAATCAATAACTTCTTCATGATTATCAAGAAGATATCTTTTTAAGAAAAAATCAGAAATAAAAAGGACAAATGCTTTTGTGTCTTCACCAATATCTAACTTTAAATTTTGTCTGGAAGAGCAAAAAACAGTTGTACTGTTTTTTGCCAATTGGTACTGTTTATTGGTTGTTAAATCAGTAATATGAACACTGCCTTTTAATACAACAGGAATGATCGACATTCTATCTAAGTTGTTTATATTAATACTGTTTTTGAATTTTTGGCATAAAGATATATCAAAAAAAACCAATCCATTTGATATATCTACTCTATTTATGTATTCTTCTTCTTTTTGATACAGTTTTGTAGCATTATAAGACCTGTTATTAACTGTATTAAAAAAAAAGCTGTCCATCTATTTTATACCAAAAAACTCTTTTACCCATTTTGCTTCTAAATGGTCATTTAGTTTTATTTTGTTAACGGTTTTTTTATTATCATCTAAAATAAGAAGGTTCTCTCCCTCTATTTTTAAGTGTGTTAGACCCCACTGCTTTTCTAATTCATCCAATCTAACCATAACTTCTGTTGCAGGTGGTTTTTCTTTATCACCAGTCATTTTTGTCACGATATAAAACCCACCAATTCTTTTTTCCAATTCATATGGCATAAAAGGTTTTAGTGCTGTATATACTCTTTTGTCTTTTTCTTGTGGTAAACTGTCTTTAATTGAAAGACCTCCAATGATTATAAAACCTAAAAAGAAACCTAATAACAGTAGGTTTGATGTTGTTTTGCTCATTTATTACTCCATGTATTTAAATATTGTTTTGCTTTTGATTCAAGGAATTGCATTCTTTGCTTTCCTTTGGGCATAGTGTCTCTATAATTTTTCATCTCTTCTAAAAAATCTTTTATTGAATCAGGTATTTTTTCTTGAAAGTATATACGTAATTGTTTTGTTACTGCAGGTGAAGAACCTGATGTAGAAATAGCAATAGTTAAATCCCCTTTTTTTATATAAGAAGGAAAAATAAAATCACAACACTCTTTTATATCAACACAATTATATAAACATCTATAGTTTCTTGATTCTTCAAAAATTATTTGTTGCAAAGGTATATCACTGATTGCTGCAATTACTATATCAAAATCTTTTATATCACCTGTTTCATAAGAACGAGTGTAACATTGAAGTGAATTTTGATTTATAATCTCTTGCATATCTGAAGATACCAAAGGTGTGATTATTGTAATATTATGTGTAAAATCCAATAAATGAGTTAACTTATTATTTGCAATTTTACCACCGCCAATAATAAGAATTTTTTTATCATCAAACTTCAAAAAAGTTGGAAAGTAACTCATACACTACCTTGTTTGTTTATAAGATGATGTATTTTATCAAAAAGTATGTTTATTATCCTTAACTCATATCAAGCAAGAACAATACACCCTAGGAATAAGAAATGATTTAACTATGGATTAAATCGTCAAAGAAGGAAGACACTTATCTATGATGTACTGTTCTTGCTTGATAAAACAGTATTAGCTATTTCCGTATAATTCCATTTTTGTAATATACTTTTTTGAAAAAGCATTATCAATAATATGTTGAGTTTTTTCATACAATATATTATATAAACTGTGCTGTTTTTCATGGTTTCTTTTAATCTTTACATATCCCCAAAAAGTCAATCCTAAAATAATTGCAAAAGATGTATATACATAAATTCCATGAGTGTTGTAAAGTTCAGAAAACAGAGCAATAATATTGTGCGTCATAAACAGTACCATAACTCCAGCACTACCAATCCAAATTTCATAAGCACTGTACGTTGAATCTACTGAAAAATTTTCTAATGCTTTTAATTTTCCAACATTTTCATTTATATCTTTTTTTGCATCAGTACAAGGTTTTTCATCTTTTTGATTTATTTCAAGCTCTAATGCTTGAATACTAGATAGTTCACTGTATCTATTTATATCTTTGTACTCTTGAATATATTTTGCATCAGATGATAATAACTCTTCAATTTGTACATATGTTATATTTTTACCTAACTCTTCTTGCATCTCATAAAGAATTGTATTATATAAAAAATCATCTTTTACCTGTTTTGATACTTTTTGCAAATCAATCATTGTATTTCCTTTATCATTTAAAAAAGGAAGCCTTGATGACTCCCTTTTTATATTTTCTTATGCTTCTTGTGGTTTTGGAACTAAATCTCTTGTTTTTAATTTAGATGGAGTAAATATTCCAATTAAACCTTGAATACCAATACTCATTACTACATTAAATAAAAATGCAAACCAAGCAACTAATAAAAGTGCTCCACAAGCACCTGCTAGTATCATATAAGTTTCATATTCACCATTTAAATACAGTGTTCGTCTAAGCATTCCTTCCATTCCAGCCATTCCCATAAATGCACCCATACCAATTCCACCGATTAACTGACCCCAGAAGTGAACATTAGCAAGTTTGTTACTCCAAAGTTTTACGTCGTTTGTTAATGTTGGCCAAAGAATATACATAGCTGAATACAATGTCATTGTAAGACCAACTAAAATTGCAACATGAACATGAGGTCCAACAATCCATTGAGTATTGTGTAAAACTCTATTAAGACCCATATCTGCTTGTAAAATTCCTGCTGGAACTGCTAACATAAATCCTAAAATACCTGCGAGTAAAAACTTTAGAGGCATTGTCATTTTAAGTGGACGTGCACTCCATAAAGTTACAAGAGTAATAAATACAGCAATTCCTTGAGTTACAAGCTCAAACGCTGTAACCATTTCACCAGAAACAAGTTTCATCATATTTGGTTGACCTTGATCACCTAATAAATGGTGAGACCATACAAACCAAGATACAACCAATTCTAAAAGAAGTGCAGCTCTTGCAATATTTTGCATAAATAGTTTTTTACCACTGATTAACATAGCCAATAAATACCAAGTACCTGCAACATAAATCAATACAAGTCCATCCGCAATTAAATCTAATCCCCACCAGAAAAAGTTTTTATATAACAGAGCATTTACAGCTGTGTAATCCATAGGCATTCCTGCCATGTCTCCAACAATATAAATTAAAATCAAAATACCACAGGTTAAAATAACAAGGGCATCTAAGAATGTATCAATAGTTCCTCTAAAAATTGCAACCACAGGAAGTGAAACAGCTGGTTCTTTTGAGTAAGGCTCTCGTCCTGTCATCTTATACCAGATATTTAAGAACCCATCTATTCCAAGTCCAGAAATAATAAGAGGTTTAATGGCTCTTTTTTCATGTCCCTCTTCTGTATAAAATACCGTTGCAAAAACGTTATAAATAAAACCCAATGTTCCTAACATAATAACAGCAATTCCAATAATAAATACCATTCCACCCACGGCATCATACTGTTTAAAATCAACAGGTAAAGGCCAATAAAGAGTATAAAGTGGAGCATAATGAAATATAAATCCACCTAACCATGACATAAGTGCACCACCAGCAATAAACATCCATGTTGCATTTGCTAATTTAACACTGTACAGTGGTTTACCCATTAAATGAGGCACTAAAAATGTAAAGGCTCCAAATACAATCAGGTATGTTGAACCAAAAATACCAACAATTGGATGCACAGTCATTACTGAAAAGTAGTGAGAGTTTTCTTCAAGCAAATCAATTGGAGAAATTGCATGAGCTCTCATTAACATACCTTCAATTGCACATAATCCATAATATAACACACCAACAATAACTGCTCGTAATGTTACTTTTTGAGTTGGTGTTAAACCATCTGCATTAAGTCCACCTTCGTTACCTTGTATTAATGTTTTAATAAAACTCATTATTTTGCCTCCAAC
>ENA-ORXI01001883-ORXI01001883.1-sediment-metagenome-genome-assembly--contig:-NODE-1883-length-15853-cov-4.896488_pt1 | contig 15853 bp, 15 predicted proteins | sample MGYA00237861_ERZ511468 | MGnify/ENA primary metagenome ERZ511468 (study PRJEB26299, sample SAMN06266213) | sediment metagenome | isolation source: Hudson Canyon methane seep mesocosm | place... | reverse complement strand
GGTGTAGGCCTCCATTCTGGTGAGGTTGCTATTATGAAGTTGAAACCAACGACCAATACCCGGGGAATTGTTTTTAGACGAATGGATATAGCGCCTAAACGCCGCGAAATTTTGGCTCGCTGGTACAACGTTAGTGACACAACGCTTTCTACTACCTTAACAAACGACTCGGGTATCTCCGTTGCGACAGTAGAACACCTAATGGCTGCGCTTTATGGCTGTGGTATTGATAATGTGATCGTCGAAATTGATGGTCCTGAAGTGCCTATTCTTGATGGTAGTGCAAAAGATTTTGTTATCAATATAGAGCAGGCAGGAATAAGATTTTTGCAAAAAGAACGCTCCGTTATTTTGCTACAACGTAAGGTTGAAGTTCAGGATGGAGATAAACTTGCGACCTTCTCCCCCTGTTTAAGTCAGAAGTTTTCAGCAGACCTGAGTTTTCCTGGCACCGCAATAGGCCAACAATCATTTACCTTTGACCGCTCCCGTTCAGATTTCAAAAAGCAGATTGCCAATGCAAGAACCTTCGGTTTTGCAGAGCAAATTGAGCAACTAAAAGCTGCAGGTTTAGCTCAGGGAGGAACCCTTAAGAATGCAATACTGGTAGATAAGCAGCAAATTATCAATAAAGAAAAACTACGTTTTGACACTGAGTTCGCTCGTCATAAAGTACTAGATGCCATGGGTGATTTAGCCCTTTCAGGATACCCGATAGTCGCAGAATACAGCTCATATAAAAGTGGGCATGACCTTAACCATAAACTGCTATCAAAACTCATGCATAACCAGAGGAACTGGCGTTTAATCACTTATACAGAATATGCTGACCTTGTGGGGCCACATTATGCACCAAGTGCAGAAATAGACGAGAAGGAGAATATACCAGACAAAATACACAAGAAAGCAGGGTAATCAAGGGTGCGCTTGCGCACCTTAAATTATTTACCGTATGTTTTTAGCAACTCGTTCAACTGCTCAATCGCATCCATACCCGTAATTTCGTCACCTAACAATTGCTCAAGTGCACTCACATCACAACAATGATTAAACCCAACCGATTGCAGTTGAGTGGCGAAGGTTTCTGCCATTGAGTGTGGAATCCACTTTAAAAGGCTTGGTAGCCAAACAGGAATAGGAAGGAGCTTTACGCGATTACTGATTTTATTCTCAGTTCTGATTTCAGAAAAGAGCTGATTAAACGAAACGGGGGTTTGATAAGCAACATTAAGTGCACATTGCATCGACTGAGGCTCACTGGAATTTGGCTTGTCAGGAAATACTTTTTGGCTTAACTGAACAACAATTCGCGCATAGTCTGTTACGGTGATCACCGAATACTGTTGCTTGCCACTCCCAACGCGAACACCTAACCTCGATAGTGTCACCAAGCCTTTCATTAAAAATGAATCTGCAGGGCCAAGAACAAAACGGGGGCGAAGACAAAGCGCCCACTTATTATCTCGTGACATAGACTCAATAATCAGCTGTTCAGCTTGTGCGCGAGAACGTTCAAGTTCTGTTTCAGGCTGGACTAATTCAGACTCAACAATCAGTTTATTTGACCGTCGCCCCTGTATAGATAGGGTACTACCGTATAGAACCCCCAAGGTGTTTTTATTACACTTGGCGAGTAAGTTATGCGTGCCTAAAACATTGGTTTCATAAAACCCTGTTTTGAGGAAATCGACCTGCTTAATACCGAAATGAATGAGAAGATGAGGCTCTTTAAAAAATAAGTTGTCAGGCACATCCGGTAAGTTACCTTCAATAACCTCAACAAAATCACGCGCAGGAAATGTTTTCCCTTTTTTAACTAAAGCTCGAACCGAGACGGTTCCTGCCGGCAACTTCTCCAGCTGATCTAGAATTGCCTGACCAACGTAACCAGTGGCTCCAGTTAGAACCACCCTTAATATTTTTGGCATGTTATTATTCGTATAATTAAGTATATTTTAATCGTAATGAGTCATTCCCGCGAAGGCGGGAATCCAAACCGAAGAGCTAAATCAAAACAATGGATCCCCGCATTCGCGAGGATGACAAAATTATTGGAACTCGATACTGCATTTATTAGAGGCGCTCAAATCGCTTCAAATAAGGTGCAAGAATATCACGACCATTAAACTCGGCATCAAGCACTGAAATAAAAGTATAGACCCCAACTAGCTTACGGTTAAGAAAAACAAATTCTTTTGGCGGAATTTTAAAATAACGATTAATGGCTGAGAGCGCTGCTCGCTTGGCTATTCTTGTTGGTAAGTCACTGCGTTTCCAACAATACTCGCCTTGCTCATTTAATGCCTCAGCAGGTATTTCAAGCGTTTCATTCGCAAGCGGTTCTAACACCGCCATACAAACCTCACCGAATTCATTCAAAACTTTTTCGGGCCAGCTCGCTTGCATAAAATTTAGCTTAACACCACCTGAAACAACCCGTTTCAAGTCTCGTATATATGATGCATAGATCATATCGCACACAGGGTAGATAAAAGAATCAGGGTATTTTTGAACGGCACCAAAATCTAACAAAACCATTCGGTCTTCCGGGTGATCGTCATCTGCGAACCTAATGCGGTAATTACCAAAGTTCGGGTCAGTTTGAATCTCTTTCCAGATAAACAGCTCTTTTAAAAACAGATCAAGAGCCGCTTTCGCCAGATTATTCCGACGGTCTTGGGGTAACGACAATACTTCATCACTTGAGACTGATGTGCCAGGCTCATAAGATGTAGCCATAACATGAGGCGTGGAATACTCAATCAAAACTTCAGGCACGATAAAGCGGTCATCACCTTGCAGCATTTTCCCAAAACGTCGAGTGGTTTCTGCTTCAAGCATATAATCAACTTCTCGATGCATCATCACTCTGACTTCTTCCAGCCACTCATCAAAGTCTTTATTAAATGACACAAACTTTGCCACTTTAAGTAACTGAGCTACTGCATCAAGATCAGAATCTACTGCATCGGCCACGCCTGGGTATTGAATTTTCAGGCAGATTTCTTTTCCGTCTGACTTTCGTTTTGCACGATGAACCTGACCTAGTGATGCTGCACCAATTGGCTCTTGGTCAATAACTAGCTCATCAAGTTTCTCTTCGCCTAATTCAAAGCAAAGCGTTTTCTCAATAGTAGCCCACTCTAAAGCTGTAGTTTTGTCTTCTAAAGTATGCAACGCCTCGGTCACTTCAACGGGTAAAAAATGCTCGCCATATAGCGCCATTACCTGGCCAATTTTAACGACACTGCCCTTAAGTTTTCCAAGTTCGTCAACCAAATACTCCGCTTGTTTAGATAGCATTTTTTTACGTTTTTCTACACGTTTTTCTTTACTGGTAAAAACGTTCGCTGCGATATGAGTAGCCATACGCGTACCAACAAACAGCCCCGTTTTAGTGAGGCTTAAGCGGCGTTCAAAACTTCCTGTTTTTATACGAGAAACGGTGTTTTTACTTTTATCATTTTCCATTATGTTCAACTAACTTCATTTGTTTCCATTTAACTTACATTCTGTCCATGAGCCTGCTTATCAGCATGATATGACGAGCGTACCATAGGCCCACTGGCTACATGTTTAAAGCCCATCGATCGAGCTTTTTCGGCTAGGGCATCGAACTCTTCAGGCCTTACAAATCTTTCTAGTTTTAAGTGTTCACGACTAGGTTGTAGATATTGACCAAGAGTAAGCATATCTACATCATGTCGGCGTAGATCTTCCATTACTTGCTCAACTTCAGAAATTTCTTCACCTATGCCAAGCATCAAACCTGACTTGGTTAAAACCTCGGGGGCTCTCGCCTTATATTCCTTAAGCAAAGTCAATGACCATTGATAGTCTGAACCTGGGCGAACTTTTCTATACAAACTCGGTACAGTTTCAAGGTTATGATTAAAAACATCAGGAGGAGTCTGTTGCAATAGTTCTAATGCCACCTCCATTCGGCCTCGAAAATCAGGAACTAATATTTCAATTTCAATATTAGGACTAAGCACTCTTGTCTCACGAATACAGTCAACAAAATGGCCAGCGCCCCCATCTCTAAGATCATCACGATCAACCGAGGTCACAACCACGTATCGCAAGCCCATATCAGCAATAGCCTCTGCCATGTGCTTAGGCTCATTCTGGTCAAGTGGGTTGGGCCGACCATGAGCAACATCACAGAAAGGGCAGCGACGAGTACAAATATCCCCCATAATCATGAAGGTTGCAGTTCCACCACTAAAACACTCACCTAAATTAGGGCAAGATGCTTCTTCACAAACAGTATGCAGTTTATGACTTCTTAACTTTTTCTTTATTTCATCAATTTTAGGTGACGCAGGTACACGCACTCGAATCCAATCTGGTTTTCGGGGCATTTTATCGGTTGCAATCACTTTAATCGGAATACGAGCAACCTTTTCAGCTCCGCGCTTTTTTACGCCCTGCTCGGCTTTCCGCTTGTCTACTTTTTTGTCTTTACTCTCAGACTCGGTCATCGATCAAACTCATATGCTCATTTATTAAATGGTTCATGACAGAGACTTACAGTCTCATATCCAAAAGCGGTGGTTAATTGAGTAAGTAATTTATCAGCTACATCATCAATTAACAAAGTATCATCTTTTGTGTTTTTTCTATTTCTTGTGTCATCTATGGATGACTTGTGGACGCCATCAAACTGCGATAACTGGATAATTTCCATCCCCTGATAACCACAGGGGTTAATACGAGAGAAGGGCTCCATATCCATATCTACATTTATACTTAAACCGTGAAACGACCGGCCTTTTCTGATTCTTAAACCCAATGAAGCAATCTTCGCATCACCCACATAAACACCTGGCGCATCTTTTCGAGCCCGCGCTGTTACACCGTATAAAGATAATGCATCAATGATTGACTGCTCGATAAGAGAAACCAGTGCTCTTGGACCCATGCCTCGACGCTTAATATCAATCATTACATAAGCAACAAGTTGACCTGGGCCATGGTAGGTAACCTGTCCACCTCTATCAACCTGAACAACAGGTATATCACCGGGAAAAAGAAGATGTTCAGGCTTGCCCGCCTGCCCTTGAGTAAATACAGGAGGGTGCTGCAATAACCAGATTTCATCTGGGCTTGTTTCGTCTCGGGTATCAGTGAATGACTTCATTGCTTCCCAAGTGGGCGTGTAGTCAGTCGTACCTAAATTCCGAACAATAAGTTGTTGCTTCAATTTAGATAACCATTTTCTTAAATAACCATCGTGACACGGCCACTGGCCTTGAGGTCTTCAAAAAGATTTTCCAGCTGGTCTTTCCCTGTCGCAATGATCCACAACCTGACAGAGATAAATTTATCATTTTTACTCATATTTATATCCACCCGCTCCAAATCAAGACCCGGCGCATGAATGGAAATTGTTTCGATAACAAATTCTTTAAACCCAGGGGTCGCCTTACCGATCACTTTAATAGGGTAATCACAGGGAAATTCAATTTTTGGAGGTTCCGGCTGACTCATCACTAATACCTTAAATACTTTGCCTTAAATGCTTTGTCTTAAATACGAGCAGTTATGTAAAAATATGCTTTTTGTTGGCTTGATAATAACTCGCCATCTGTTTCCATATAGAACCTGGTTGAAGACTACCCACAGCATGACCATTCAACTTAATAACAGGAACAATTTCTCGGGTAGAACTAGAGATCCATATTTCATCGGCCTGCTCTAGAAACGAAGCGTCCATTGAAATCTCTTCTAATGGTATACCGTGTTCCGAAGCCAATTTAATAATAATATCTCGCGTAATTCCTCCTAAAATATGCTCATCTTTAGCAGGTGTATAGATTGTACCATTTTTAACAGCAAAGACATTGGCTGCGGCACATTCTGTGACCAGATTATCACGAACTAAAATCGCTTCTTGCGCCCCTTCAGCTGCCGCTTGTTGTTTAAGAAGGATATTAGGAAGAAGTGATATTGACTTTATATCACAGCGATCCCAGCGAATATCAGGTACTGTAATAGCAGAAATACCTTCCGCTTTGGTTACATCAGCTGCAAGTGGTGATGCAATAGGACTTACCATCAAAAAAATCGTTGGATTTATTTTCTCTGGGAAAGCATGGTCTCGCTTAGCATATGCGCCTCGCGTAACCTGAAGGTATACAGATAAATCACCCCCTTCATTTTTTGACACCAGCAAATCAACTAAACTTTTCCACTCTTCAAGTGAGAGATCAACAGACAGCTTTATTTCACGAAGGCTTCTCTGCAAGCGCTTTAAGTGTCCGTCAAGACCAAAGGACTTTCCCCCGTAATAGGGTATAACCTCGTAAACACCATCGGCAAAAAGAAACCCTCTATCCATCGGGGATATACGCGCTTCTTCAAGAGGAAGAAAAGAACCATTCAGATACGCAATACTCATATTTAGACACTCTTGAGTTATGTATAACTAGTTTAATGGTTATTGTGCCGAATGGCATTTTTTGTTGTTAGTCGTAGTTGTACTGATAGAGGAGGTAATAAGCCACCTAGCCTCAGTTAGTCCTTTTATCCAGAGAGAACTGTCATTCCCGCGGAGGCGGGAATCCAAGAATCTAACTACTCAATACTGGATCCCCGCCTTCGCGAGGATGACAAAACTGTGCAACAGTACTTTAAGAAGTGTCGCGATCTACGAAAACAAGCCAATAAAGAACAACTTAATCATATCCCATATTCGCTTAAAGAAACCGCCCTCTTCTACCGGTTGCAGTGCAATCAGAGGCTCATCAACAACCGTTTCACCATTGAGTACCACCTTCACCCGACCAAATTCTTGTCCGGTGTTTACTGGCGCTTTAATAATGCTATCGACATCAAGTGAAGCTTCTAACTTGCCTTTCTGGCCTCGTGGAATGGTCACAACGACATCTTTCGCTACACCAAGCGTCAACTTATCAGTTTGACCTGCCCATACTTTACTATCTAACAGTACCTGACCCGCCTGATATAACTCATGCGTTTCATAATAGCGGAAACCGTAGTTCAATAATTTCTGTGTTTCTCTGGCTCTGGCCTCCTCACTAGTGGTTCCCATTACTACACTTATAAGGCGCATTCCGTCACGCTTAGCTGATGAAACTAAACAATAACCTGCAGCATCTGTATGGCCGGTTTTCAAACCATCAACTGACTTATCTCTCCATAACAGGCGGTTACGGTTAGGCTGACGTATATTGTTATAGGTGAAGTATTTTTCAGAATAAATGCCGTACTGCTCAGGAAAATCTTGAATAATGGCACGAGCCAATAACGCTAAATCATAAGCAGAAGAATAATGGTCTTTAGAAGGAAGACCCGTAGCATTAACAAAATGACTGTCATTCATACCCAGAATTTGCGCATGTTGATTCATTATGTCGGCAAAAGCACCTTCACCGCCTGCAATATGCTCTGCTACTGCAATACTGGCGTCATTACCTGACTGAATGATAATGCCTTTAAGTATGTCATCTAAAGGAATACGCGTTCCTTCTTTAATGAACATTTTTGATCCGCCCGTTCTCCAGGCCTTTACGCTCACCAATACTTCATCACTTGATGCGATATTCCCTTCAGCCATTTCGTACTCAACAATATAGGCCGTCATCATTTTTGTAAGACTGGCTGGAGACAACTGCTCTTTGGCGTTTTCTTCAACAATAATTTCGCCGCTGGTCGCATCCATTAAAATATAGGACTTAGCGGCAATTTGTGGTGGCGCCGGAATTAAAGCAGGCAGAGCAAAAGATTGCCCACTAAAAGAGATTAAAGTAGAAAAAGCGAAGAATACGGACCAGCATAAGCGCTGAACTTTCCGGGTTAACATAGAAGAGACTCTAATTAATTGTAGTTGAAGTTAATTTTAGCTGAAATGAAAACTCGCCTCCCATCCTGGAAGACGCTAGTAACTCGAACGAATACTACCTTATCCTAAGATATGAATCACCTTAAGATGATACTGGGCGGGTAATTATCATTGGAGAACCTAACTTTGATTCATTTAACTGCTTCAATAATTGTTCGGCCTGCTGAAGATCATAATAGGGCCCCATACGAACTCTGTGAAATACCTTTGCAGTATCTTTAGAGTTTGTCACAAATGCAGTGCTTTTTGAGCTTGTAACAAAGACCGCATCAACTCGATTTTTTAGTTGCTCGGCCGCTGGTGCTGTAGAAAAAGCACCTACCTGAATAAAGTAAGCATAACCTGCAGTAAGCGCCTCAGACCTATCTTTTACAACAGGAGTGATACTGTTGGCAGACTTTGTATTTTGAGCAACGACAATCGCCTCAACCTCTACGCTCGCAGTGCCCTTTGAGTAATACCCCAGTTTTTTTGCTGCGGCATAAGACAGGTCAATAATACGGCCTTCATGAAATGGCCCCCGGTCATTCACCCTAACAATAACACTTCGGCCATTATCCAGATTTGTGACTTTAGCGTAACTTGGTAATGGCAGAGACTTATGAGCCGCTGACATTTCATACATGTTATAGGTTTCACCATTTGAGGTGCGGTGACCATGAAACTTTGCACCATACCACGAAGCTCGTCCTTTCTCTTGATAGCCCTCAGCGGTGGGCAGAACATGATAAGTTTTGCCCCACACTTCGTAAGGAGATTTATTTCCCCCTCTGCTTTTTGGCTCGTAAACCGGCACAGGGTCTGGAAGCTTACTTACATCAAGCTCAACATCAGGGGCTATATCTTGCTCAATACTGTAGCGAGACGGAGTAGAGCAACCCGCAAGCATGACCATTAACGCTAAGATAGCTAAATTTTTTAGTCTCACTTACTTTTAAGCTCTTCTGATAACTGGTAAACCGCCATGGCATATAAATGGCTATGATTATAACGGGTGATTACATAGAAGTTATGCATCCCCAACCAAAACTCAGTGCCGCTCTTACCTTCAAGTTTTATTAGCTTTCCTTTTTCTTTAAGATCAAAGTCATCAACAGAGTTTATACCCCATGCTTTCATCTCTTCCAAGGTAAACTTTGGCTTAAGGTTTGGGTAAATAGCTTGCTCGTATTTATTTCCATCCACTTTAGCTCTGCCAGTAACAGGCTTACCTTCTATCCATTTATGTTTTTTAAAATAATTGGCCACACTTCCAATAGCATCAACGGGGTTATTCAATATATCTGCAACGCCATCACCATCAAAATCCACAGCAAAATTACGATAGCTGCTAGGAATAAACTGCCCATAGCCCATTGCACCGGCATAAGAGCCTTTCAGGTCTAGAGGATTAAAATTTTGCTCGCGAGAAAGCAAAAGCATGTGCTCTAGCTCACTTTTGAAAAACGGGCTACGAGGTGGGTAATCAAATGCAAGTGTTGATAAGGCGTCAATAACTCGGTAGCTACCTCGATTTTTACCATAACGTGTTTCCACGCCAATAATAGCTGCTACCACTTCTCTTGGAACGCCAAATTCTTTCTCGGCACGATCAAAAGCTTCAGCATATTCTTTAAGAAAAACTTTACCTCGACTTATTCGGTCGTTGGTCAGGAATATTTTACGATATCCTTTCCACTCAAGTCGTTTTTCAGCAGGCCTTGAAATAGCATCTAGAATACTTTGTTTTTTTTCTGCACCAGCCAGTAGTGTTTCAACTTCTCCCTTGCTGAACCCGTGCTTTTCAACCATATCATTTACAAACTGCTTTACGTCATCCTGATCACTGTAGTTTGCGTTAGCTGTGCCGCTAAAACCTACAAAGGTAATCAAGGTCAGAGCCGCAATATTCCTAGCGGCACTGAACAATCGGGGTAGATAGTATTTCACTGTTTTAATTCCTTTTTATTGCTCTTCAACTTATCGTTTTATTTATAGCAAGAGTACCAAATTATTTCCCCCTGCAGTATTACCAGTTCATTACAAACAACCAATAAACCCTTGTAACTTTTACCTTGTTACTTGCGACACGGCATTACTTACCCAGCATTTTTTTGTGGGTATGTATCGACATTAAAACACCAAAAGCGGCCATTAAGGTGACAATTGATGTTCCACCATAGCTTACTAGTGGAAGAGGAACCCCTACAACCGGTAAAAGACCGCTCACCATCCCTATATTAACGAACACATAAACAAAAAATGTAAGCGTTAAACTACCCGCTAGCATTCGCCCGTAAGAGTCTGGAGCCTTTATCGCAATATACAGACCTCGCGCCACAATCAAAACATAAATCAGCATTAACAATGCCACACCAATAAAGCCAAACTCTTCTGCCAAAACGGCAATAATAAAATCCGTATGGCTTTCAGGAAGAAAATCAAGTTGCGACTGGGTGCCATCTAGCCAGCCTTTTCCTGTCATCCCTCCTGATCCTATCGCCGTTTTTGACTGAATAATATTCCAACCTGAACCTAAAGGATCGGCCTCTGGGTTAAACAAGGTTAATACTCGCTGCTTCTGATAATCCCGCATAACAAACATCCACATCACGGGGACTGCGGCACCAACCACTGCAATAAATCCTGCTACCAGTTTTCCACTTATTCCAGCCAACAACAACACAAAAATTCCTGAAGCGGCAATCAGTAATGACGTCCCTAAATCAGGTTGTTTAATAACCAAAACCACAGGCATGAAAATAAGTACCAACACACCTAACACATGTTTAAAGCGGGGAGGCAAATACCGGTCGGACAAATACCATGCAGCCATCATAGGCACAGCAAGCTTCATGAATTCTGAAGGTTGAAAACGAGGTAAGCCTGGCAGCTGCAACCAACGTTGAGCGCCTTTAGCACCCGTTCCGACGACCAAGACCGCAGCTAAAGCAATGAGCCCCAGAGCAAAAAGCCAGGGAGACCATCGACGATAAACACTGGGGTCAAGCTGAGCAAATACAATCATCACAATGAAAGCTAAAACAAAACGCGTCGCTTGTTTTTGTACATGCACAACACTTTCACCACTACCACTATATAAAACAAATAGCCCAACAGCGGACAAAATTAAAAGCAACACCAACAATATAGGGTCAAGATGAAGTTTAAATAAAAAACCTTTACGGCTTTGGAAGTGATGCGCGCCACCATCAAGCTGGCGTACAAATTCTTGATGAGCCATGCGCTACTTTACCTCCGGTAGTTCAGGAAAATCTAAAACCCAGGCATCGAAGACTTTTCTTGCAACAGGCGCAGCCGCTGTACTTCCGCCACCCCCGTTTTCAACAATGACCGCTACTGCAATTTTAGGTGCGTCATACGGAGCAAAGCCGATAAATAAAGCATGGTCACGATGCCTTTCAGCGAGGGCTTCTGCATCATATTCTTCACCCTGTTTTATACCTACCACTTGGGCTGTTCCGGTCTTACCTGCCATTTTATAGCTCGCTTTTCTCCCGCTACCTCTGGCGGTTCCTTTTTTACCATGCATGACTGCTTTCATTGAACCTAAAATGTAATTCCAATCGTCAGGGTTTTTAATGATGACATCATCAGGTGTGTCATCATGCATGCTCGGTATCTCAACAATATCATCCGTATTTACGCCAGGGTAAATTTCTTGAGCCAAACGCGGGCGATGCCACTTCCCTCTGTTAGCCAGTACAGCGGTTGCCGTAGCTAACTGAAGCGGCGTTGATAACATAAAGCCCTGCCCTATCCCCATATTTAAAGAGTCTCCCGGATACCATGCAAGCCCTTTTGCACCACGTTTCCACGCCCGACCAGGAAGAAGCCCTTTGCGATCTTCAGAAATATCAACCGCCGTTCTGCTGCCAAATCCAAAGCGGTCTAAATACGACTCCATTTGATCAACCCCTAACTTAAAGGCCAGATCATAAAAGAAGGTGTCACAAGACTGCGTGATGGAATCAAAAAGATCGACAACCCCATGCCCCCACTTCTTCCAGTCCCGATAAAAACGTTCATCATTTTTTAATTGATACCAACCTGGGTCACGAATTTTAGTCTGTCGATTAATAACACCCGTATCGAGCCCTGCAAGCCCAACCATCGGTTTAATGGTAGATCCAGGAGGGTATTGCCCCTTCAAAGCTCGGTTAAACAAGGGGATATCTAAGGAATCACGTAGTGCCGAATAGGATTTATGATCGATGCCTGTAACAAACAAATTAGGATCAAAGCTTGGCGTACTTACTAAGGCAAGAACCCCCCCCGTTGAAGGTTCAATAGCAACAACCGCCCCTCTGCGCCCGGCCATTGCATCTATGACGACCTGCTGTAAGCGCGCATCAATATTCAGTTTAATATCTCGCCCGGGAATTGAAGGCTCCTGATCAAGAACTCTTAGTACTCGCCCTCGTGCATTTGTTTCAACCGTTTGATGACCCACTTTACCGTGTAAAACTTCTTCATAAAATTTTTCTACACCTAATTTCCCAATAAAATTGGTGCCGGAATAATTAGTAGGATCAACCCGTTTAAGCTCCTTAATATTTATTCTACCCACATAACCCAGCATATGGGCCATAGATTCACCTAAAGGGTAGTGCCTTACCAGCTCAGCCTCGACTTCTACCCCGGGTAAAACATGGCGTTTTACGGAAAGCCGGGCAATTTCTTGTTCATTAAGCTTTGATTTGAGCGGAACAGATTCGTAGGGCTTTCTACGGTTTTTTAATCGTTTCTTGAAGCGTTTAATTTGCTCGTCTGTAAGCTCAATAATGCTTCCGATCTGGGCAATGGTTTGCTCAAGATCAGGGCTACGCTCTTTGACAATAGACACACTGAAGACAGGTTGATTATCTGCCAGTAAAACACCATTACGGTCATAGATAAGCCCTCGTGTAGGCACCACCGACTGCAACTGCATGCGATTTTTATCTGAGAGCGTGGTGTAATGTTCGAAATCAACCGCTTGAAGATAGTAAATTCGGGTTAATAGTCCTGCGGCCATGATGAGGATAAAAAACATAGCCAGCACAGCACGAAAGGTGAAAATTTGTTTTTCCCTGATGGGGTCTTTTAACATCCTTCCGGCGTTCAAACTTTCAACCTTCTACGACCTGTGATAAGGGTGGTTTCGTGTAATGCTCCAGGCTCGATATAACTGTTCAGCCAACAATACACGAACAAGGGGATGAGGTAAGGTTAAGGGGGATAACGACCACTGCTGGTCAGCTCTGGCACGACAAGAGTCAGACAGACCGTCAGGCCCACCAACCAATAAAGCAACATTGCGGCCACCCATTTGCCAGTCTTCAGCCTGTTTCGCCAACTTTTCAGTACTCCAGTTACGGCCGTTTACCTCAAGCGCAATAACATAATCTGAAGAGTCAACGGAGGCCAGCATCTGCTCACCTTCACGCTTGATAATCCTCTGGATATCCGCATTTTTTCCCCGTTGCCCCAACTGAATTTCAACAAGCTCAAGTAAAAATTCAACGGGCAAACGACGGGCATACTCAGAATAGCCTTCATTAACCCATGAAGGCATTTTTGTTCCAACAGCGATTAGCTTTATTTTCATGCTTCTATTCTTATGCTATGAGAGCCGCCTAATCAGCACTCTATTAGTCAATCAAGCCATCAGCATCAGGGGTTTCTGTCCAAAAACGTTCAAGGTCATAAAATTCACGTGCAGAATGCATCATCACATGAACCACGATATCACCCAGATCAACCAATACCCAGTCACTACCTGCTCCACCTTCAATGCCTAAAGGTTGCACACCCTTCTCTTTAACATCGCCTACAACGTTGTCGGCAATAGACTTTATGTGCCGGCTAGATGTACCCGAAGCAACAATCATATACTCTGTAACGCTGGTTCGCTCTTTAACATCCAATACATTGATATCCTGAGCTTTCATATCTTCCAGTGACTTTAATATGATCTCTTTTAACTTTTCACTCTTCATAGTTTTCTCATTAACAATACAATTTCTTATCACAAATATAGCGCCAAACGGGGTCTGGAACCAAATACCGGGCGGAATGACCACACAATACTGTTTTTCTAATCTTTGAACTTGAAACATCCAGTGCACTTAGCGCCAGCGGCACTATATAGCCTGAAGCCTGATCAAACAAGCGGTCAAAATTCTTATCACTGTCATTATCAAAGCCACTAGCACGATCAAAACAGCAAGACTTAATTAAATCCCCAAGTTCACCTGAGGCTGATAACTCCCACCCTGGCCGGGTTAAAACAATAATATGTGCCAGTTTAGTTATTTCAAGCCACTGATGCCAGTCAGGCAAGCCATTGAATGCATCAGTTCCTAAAACCAGTACAACAGACTCATCAGGCCCATATTGTTCTCTTATACTTCTTAGAGAATCAACCGTGTAGGAAGGCCCTTTTCTAAGAATCTCTCGCTGATCAACAACTAAAGTAGGCTCATTTTCAGTTGCCAGATCAAGCATTTCAAGCCGTTGAACCGAAGTAGCCCCTGGTTCGCCCCGGTGAACAGGCTCAAAACAAGGTAATAAATGCACATCAGCCTGGAGCAGCTCACTCAGTTCAAGAGCCATCCTAAGGTGGCCTATATGCACAGGGTCATAAGTACCTCCCATGAAAATTTTCATGTAAGATTCCTATTTAACCCGCTCACTGGCGAATATGACCATCACCAAACACTACATACTTCTGCGAGGTCAGGCCATCTAAGCCAACCGGCCCACGAGCATGAATTTTATCAGTTGAGATACCAATTTCGGCACCTAAACCATACTCAAAGCCATCTGCAAAACGGGTAGATGCGTTAATCATTACGGAACTTGAATCGACCTCTGTAATAAACTGACGACCCCGGGTGTAGTTCTCGGTAACAATTGAATCGGTATGATGAGATCCATATTGATTGATGTGTACAATCGCTTCATCCATATCAGATACTATTTTTATAGAAAGCACTGGCGCCAAATACTCAGTAGACCAGTCTTCTTCAGTTGCAGCTACAACATCATTCAATATGCGCTGAGTTGCAGGGCAACCACGTAGTTCAACCCCTTCTTGCTTAAACTTAGCCGCTAAAACAGGCAGCACAAACTCAGCTATTGGTTCATCAACTAACAAGGTTTCCATCGTATTACAGGTGCCATAGCGATGTGTTTTAGCATTAAATGCGATATTCAATGCCTTTTCACGGTCCGCATCACGGTCAATAAATACATGGCAAATACCATCAAGATGCTTGATTACTGCAACCTTGGCATCACGACTAATACGCTCAATCAAGCCCTTACCGCCACGAGGTACAATAACATCGACATACTCAGGCATGGTTATCATTTCACCCACCGCAGCACGGTCAGTGGTTTTTATTACTTGCACAGCGTCTTCTGGCAAACCTGCTTTAGTCAAACCTGCATTAATACAGGCAGCAATCGCCTGATTTGAGTGAATCGCCTCTGAACCGCCTCGTAAAATAGTTGCGTTGCCAGATTTTAAACAAAGGCTGGCAGCTTCAACCGTTACATTTGGTCTGGACTCATAAATAATGCCAATAACACCTAAAGGCACCCGCATTTTACCGACCTGAATACCCGATGGCATATATTTCATATCATCGATAATGCCAACAGGGTCTGCCAGTGAGGCAACCTGTCGTAAACCTTCAATCATTGCATCAATTCGGGCAGGCGTTAACTCCAGGCGATCAAGCATAGCCGGCTCAAGTCCATTATCTCGGCCATTATCCATATCTTTACGATTGGCCTCTGCCAGTAAATCACGAGCACTGTCTAATGCTTCCGCCGTAGCGTTGAGTGCATTATTTTTTGTTTCAGTGCTGGCCTTAGCCATTTGAGATGATGCTTTACGGGCTTTCTCACCCACCTCTACCATGTATGCTTTTACATCCATCGCCTGTTCTCAATTTATAATCAATAAAACTGCTACAGTAAACAATATCAAATAAA
>ENA-ORXI01001882-ORXI01001882.1-sediment-metagenome-genome-assembly--contig:-NODE-1882-length-15864-cov-3.545829_pt1 | contig 15864 bp, 12 predicted proteins | sample MGYA00237861_ERZ511468 | MGnify/ENA primary metagenome ERZ511468 (study PRJEB26299, sample SAMN06266213) | sediment metagenome | isolation source: Hudson Canyon methane seep mesocosm | place... | reverse complement strand
GATCAAAAAAATCTATTTAAATTACCAACAAAAGGTCTTGGAACAGAAATGTGGCCTGGTGCTAATGGCGGTGTTAATTGGTCACCTGGTTCGGTGAATCCTGAAACGCGACAAGTTTATTATTCGAATCTTCATCAGCCTATGCACTATGAGGTTCGCAGTGTACCGTGGCGTAAAGGCCGCTTATGGTTAGGTGGAGCATTTAAAGGTGTGCCTAATGCGGTTCAGTCTGGCAACATCTCAGCGGTGAATATTGATACGGGTAAGATCGATTGGCAATATATTACAAAACAACCGATGATTGGTGGTTCATTAACCACTGCTGGAAACCTTGTATTTTCAGGTGGTGACGATGGTTACTTTATTGCACTTGATGCAACAACAGGTGAAAAAGTGTGGCAATTTCAAACTGGGGCAGGCGTAAATGCTGCACCGATGGCATTTGAAATAGATGGTAAGTTACATATTGCGGTTGCTGCTGGTGGAAATGCCCAGATCAATACCAGTCGTGGTGGAACAGTGTTAGTTTTCTCGGTAGATTAGCTTTTTAATATCGTCTAGGTAAATTAACTGCTTCGACAATAATCTCGATATTTCTTGCCTTGGAAGGTGAGTGTTTGTGAAGTGTGATATTTCGGTAATATCTACCTCGTCGCCATTCAGGTTCATAGGCTAGGTTATAACGGTAGTCATAGCTATCATCTGGATCATAATCGAACGACAATACACCATCATAATATTCAACGGGGACATCAATTTGATAATGACGTTTATGAGGGTGAGAAAAGGTAATTACTTTTTGTTCGCCATCAGCAATTCTAAATGAGACAGGACTATAGTGGCGATGTTTATTATTGATATAAAGCTCGCCTCCGCGAATGGTGACACGTAATAAGTCACCACGGACCCCAGCTTCACCAGCATAAATTTTATTGGCATGCTCTTGTCTGCTTGCCATAATTAAGGTTTGCTGTTTTTCTTTTTCGAGTGCTACTTTTTCCTCTTCAATACGACGTTGTGCTCTTAATATTTCCATCTGATTGTAATGCTCAATTGCTTGTTCACGCTCATCAGAGGAAAGTTGCATCCATTGTTCTTCTTGAACACCATAAATTCTTGAACTACATGCTGATATTTGTAATAGTATGGTTAGTATCAGTACGAATCTCATTAGTAAGTCCTTGGATGGTAGGGTGTTTAGCGGGAAAGGTTACATGAAAACCTTCAAAGCTTGTGACATTTCAACTGGAATTTTAGTTCATAAACGCTATTTTCATAAATTATAATAATTATTAAATGACAATTAACTCAATAATCGAACAGGGTAATCAGAAACAGATGATTCCCGCTGATGTACTTAAAAAATTAGTCGATAATTTATTGGTTCACCATGAGCGTGATGCATTGAGAACCGGCTTCATTGAGTTGATATATGAGTTATTTCAGCCTACAGATATACAGCTTTTTTCTTGTGGATTGCGTGGCATTGTGGCGCATCGAGGACAAGAAATTGGTGACTTATTGATTCGTGATCGCTTGAATAGTGATTCAATTCCTATGTTGTTATCTCACGATAAAATTATTTTGAAAACAGTTGAAGATGCTGATATTCAAGTAATTGAGAGTGTTATAGACACTTCAATTGATATTTATGTGCCTTTAATGCAGGGTGATAGCGTTGGAGCTATACTTGTTGTAACGCAAGTGAGTAAGGATATTATTGATGACGTACTTTGGCAGCATGTATTGGCGGTTTACACACATTTAAACCGAATGTTATATACCGCTGAGGTTGATCCTTTAACAGGGTTAATGAATCGTATGGCATTTGATCGCTTATTAAACCGGCAGGCAGCTGAAGATAGTAAAGTGAGACAAGATGGAAAGGGCACTTTTTTCGCTCTTGTGGACATCGATTTTTTCAAAAAAATTAATGATAATTTTGGACATTTATATGGTGATGAGGTTTTAATCTTATTATCACGTGCGATGTCAGAATCTTTTAGAAGTATGGACTGGCTGTTTCGCTATGGTGGTGAAGAGTTCTCAATAGTCTTGATTGATGTGACTCATGAAGAAGCATTTCGAGTATTGGAACGGTTCCGACACAAAATAGAAACAATGGATTTTCCTCAAGTAGGGCAGGTGACGGTGAGTATCGGTTTTAGCCTTATGGTTAAAATGGAACCTGTGAGTAGTATGATTGATCGTGCAGATCATGCTCTTTACTATGCAAAAAAACATGGTCGGAACCAAGTGTTATTTTATGAAGCCCTAGTTGCTAAAGGTTTATTGGCAGAAGTTGAACAAGATGAGAGTGATGTTGAATTGTTTTAGTATTTATCTTTATGGTATTTGCGGTCTAAGGTAAACTGGTTCCTTTTTATACCCTAAGTATTATAGAGTGGTCATGCAACAAGAATATAACCCAGCCGAAATTGAAACATCTGCCCAGAATTATTGGCACGAGAAAAATAGCTTCCGCGCCGTGGAGGACGAGAGCAAAGAAAAATACTATTGCTTAGCCATGTTTCCTTACCCTAGCGGTCAGCTACATATGGGGCATGTACGTAACTACACGATTGGCGATGTGATTTCGCGTTATCAACGAATGCAAGGGAAAAATGTACTCCAACCTATGGGCTGGGATGCCTTTGGTTTGCCTGCGGAAAATGCAGCGATTAAAAATAAAGTCGCGCCTGCTGCATGGACGTATGACAATATTGATTATATGCGTGATCAGTTAAAACGTTTAGGTTTAGGCTATGATTGGGAACGTGAGTTAGCAACCTGCACACCGCAATATTACCGCTGGGAACAATGGTTATTTACGCGTCTTTTTGAAAAAGGCTTAGTGTATAAAAAAACAGCCGCTGTGAATTGGTGTCCTGTTGATAATACGGTATTGGCAAACGAGCAAGTTATTGATGGTTGTTGCTGGCGTTGTGATACGGCTGTTGAAAAACGAGAAATTCCACAGTGGTTTATGAAGATCACTGATTATGCTGAACAGTTATTAAATGATCTCGATCAGTTAGATGGCTGGCCTGAACAAGTGAAAACCATGCAAGCTAATTGGATTGGTCGCTCGGAAGGCTTGCAAATTCAATTTGGAATTAGCGACTCGGATGCCACGTTAGATGTTTATACCACACGTCCAGATACATTAATGGGTGTGAGTTATGTTGCTATAGCGGCAGAACATCCTCTGGCACTAAAAGCGGCTGAATCTAATCCTGAACTACAGACATTTATTGATGAATGTCGCAAAATGGAAACATCGGAAGAAGCGATGGAAACCGCCGAGAAAAAAGGGGTTGCTACGGGCTTAACTGCGATTCATCCTGTTACAGGTGAAGAAGTGCCTGTGTGGACTGCAAACTTTGTTTTGATGGGCTATGGCACCGGAGCGGTAATGTCTGTTCCTGCACATGATCAACGTGATTACGAGTTTGCTAAAAAGTATAACTTAGCTATTAATCAAGTTATTGAACCAATTGATGGTGCGGAATGTGATTTAGACAATGCTGCCTTTACTGATAAAGGTCGCCTAGTAAACTCCCAACAGTTTGATGGTTTAACATCGGCAGATTCATTTAATGCAATGGCTGATTTTTTAGTTGCTCAGGATAAAGGTGAAAAACAAGTCAATTACCGCTTGCGTGATTGGGGTGTGTCGCGTCAACGTTATTGGGGGACGCCAATCCCAATAATTAATTGTCCTGATTGTGGTGCTGTACCAGTACCAGAAGCAGATCTTCCAGTTCAGTTACCAGAAGATGTTATTGTTGACGGTAGTGGTTCTCCAATTAAATCAATGCCTGAATTTTATGAATGTGCATGTCCTAAATGTGGCACAGATTCAATTCGTGAGACAGATACTTTTGATACCTTCTTTGAATCATCATGGTATTACGCACGCTTTACCTGTCCTGATAACGAAGAAGCAATGTTGGATGAACGTGCTGATCATTGGTTGCCTGTTGATCAATATATTGGTGGTATCGAACATGCGGTATTACATCTTTTATACGCACGGTTCTTTCATAAATTGATGCGTGATGAAGGTTTAGTGTCAGGTGATGAGCCGTTCAAAAATTTATTAACTCAGGGTATGGTGCTGAAAGATGGCACTAAAATGTCAAAATCAAAAGGCAATACGGTTGATCCACAAGCTTTAATTGATCAATATGGCGCTGATACCTCACGTCTATTTATGATGTTTGCAGCACCGCCTGAGCAATCATTGGAATGGTCAGATAAAGCGGTAGAAGGTTCAAACCGTTTCTTAAAACGGTTATGGCGTAGTGTGCAAGAACATGTTGAAGCTGGTGAAGTGGTAGCTTTGGATGTTAATTCATTGAGTGATGAGCTTAAAGATTTTCGTCGCCAAACACACCAAGCATTAACGAAAGTAAGTGATGATATTGGTCGCCGTCACACCTTTAATACTGCGATTGCGGCTATTATGGAGCTAATGAATGCTTTAGCTAAACTTTCAGATAACAGTGAGCAAGCGCGGGCTGTTGTGCAGGAAGCCTTAGAAATAACGGTATTAATGATTTCCCCTATTACACCACATATTAGCCACGAATTATGGCAAGCACTGGGTCATGATGAGGCAGTAGTTAATGTCGCTTGGCCTAATGTTGATGAATCAGCACTAGTACAAGATAAAATCGAGCTCATGGTGCAAGTCAATGGAAAGCTACGATCTAAAATATCAGTGGCTGCGGATTTAGCTAAAGATGCTATTGAAGCCTTAGCGCTTGAAGATGAAAGTGTGCAGAAATTTACCGAGGGTAAAGACATTCGCAAGGTGATTGTTGTGCCAGGCCGGTTAGTAAATATTGTTGTAGCTTAAGGGAGAATTGTTATGAATCGTGCATTGTTAAATAGTTTTGTTGGTCTTTTGTTAGTGGTTATTGCCGGTTGTGGTTTCCATTTGAGAGGGGCTGCAACGTTGCCTGATAGTTTGAAACTGATGTATGTGCAAGGTATTAATTTACAGCGTGGCTTGGGACTTGAGCTGAAGCGAAGCTTAGAAAGTAATGATGTAACAGTTATCAATGATTATCAAGAAGGCAGTGCCGTTTTAACGATATTAGATAATAACTATGAGCGCCGAGTATTATCGGTAGGTAGTGATGCGAAAGTGAGCGAGTATCAACTCTATGGCTCATTACAGTTGAAAGTGACAGACAATACAAATCAAGTTGTGATTGAGTCGGATAAAGTTGAAGCCTTACGTGATTATCGATTTGATCAAGAGCAGGTGTTGGCTTCTGACCAAGAAGAAGCATTATTACGCCAAGAGCTTAATCAGCAACTCGTACAAGGTGTGTTGCGTCGATTATCGGCCTTGAAATAAGTCGTGTATTAAGCGGTGCGACTTAAAGTTGAACAATTAGCTGGACACTGTCAACAAGGGCTTTTACCCATCTATATTGTATTTGGTGATGAAGCTATGCTGGTGGAAGAAGCCAGTGATTTAATTAGACAAGCTGCTCGAAAGTCGGGTGCTGAAGATCGACAGGTGTGGCATGTTGAGGGCCGCTTTAATTGGTCAGAGATTCAGTTTCAAGAACAAACAATGTCATTGTTTTCAAGTCAGCGATTATTAGAAATACGTTTACCTTCAGGTGCCCCGGGTAAGGATGGTGGGGAAGCTCTGAGAAAGTATGTTGCTAACCCGCCAGAAGATACAACGCTACTGATTATTAGCGGTAAGATTGATACACGATCTCAAAAAAGTAAATGGTTTACAGAATTAGATAGAGTCGGTGCAACAGTAGCAATATGGCCTGTTGATGCAAGTCATTTACCTGGTTGGATTAGTCAACGAATGCAGCAGTATGGTCTAAGGGGTAATCAACAGATTGCAGCTTTAATTGCGGAGCGTGTTGAAGGTAACTTGTTTGCGGCGGCGCAAGAGCTTGAGAAGTTACAGTTACTTTGTCCTGATGGTGAACTTGATGAACAAACCGTGCTTGCATCGGTTGCTGATAATGCTCGTTTTGAAGCCTTTGGTTTAATGGATACCGTGTTTTTAGGGCAAGCTGATAAAATCCCACGTATGCTTAATCGCTTACGCGCAGAGGGCTTAGATATTCTATCAGTATTTTCAGCCGTATCATGGGCATTGCATCGCGCGGTTGATATGGCAGTACAGTTAGAAAATGGAGCAAGAATTGACCAAGTATTTGCATCTCAAACCCCACAAATATGGCCTAAAAACCGGCCGATGATGCAGCAGGCTTTAAGCCGACATACCCATTCACAATGGCTTGGGTTCTTAACGCAGATGGCGCAGGTTGATCAAGCGGCAAAAGGAACTCTAAAAATGTGTCCGTGGTCACTATTAGAATCACTGTGTATGCACGTTGCAGGCATTAAAACAATTAGTTATAAATAGGAGAATGGCATTGGATATTCAAAATTATATGCACACTTTGGGACAGCAAGCGAGAACAGCAAGTCGTGCATTATCTCGTGCCGGTACGAATGCAAAGAATAAAGCACTGTTAGCGATTGCAAATGAGATTAGAAGTTCAGTTGAAGTGCTCAAACAACAAAATGAACTTGATATGGTGGCTGGTAAGGCGAAAGGTTTAGATGCTGCATTACTTGACCGTTTATCGTTAACAGATGACCGTATTGAAGGTATGGCAGAAGGTCTAGAGCAAATTGCGGCTTTACCTGATCCTGTCGGTGAGATTAGCAATATGAATTATCGTCCATCCGGTATTCAGCTTGGACAAATGCGTGTGCCTTTAGGTGTGATAGGCATTATTTATGAATCACGTCCGAATGTAACTGCGGATGCGGCAGGTTTATGTTTAAAATCAGGTAACGCCACTATTTTACGTGGCGGTAGTGAAGCAATTAATTCTAATAAAGCGGTTGCAGCTTGTATTCATCGTGGTTTAGAACAAGCTGGCCTACCAACTTCTGCTGTACAAGTTGTGGAAACAACTGATCGGGCAGCGGTTGGAGAACTGATTACCATGACTGACTATGTCGATGTGATTGTGCCTCGTGGTGGTAAAAGCCTGATTGAACGGATCAGTAAGGATGCACGGGTACCTGTGATTAAGCATCTTGATGGTATTTGTCATGTGTATATTGATGGTTCAGCGGATTTAGATATGGCTGAAGACATTGCCTTTAATGCCAAATGCCACCGTTATGGTGTGTGTAATGCCATGGAAACATTATTAGTTGATAGCACTATTGCTAGCGAGATTTTGCCACGATTACAAAAACGTTATGCGACAGAAGCTGTTGAACTTCGAGGTTGTGAGCTTACACAAATTATATTGACGGATATTAATGCCGCGACAGATGAAGACTGGGATACTGAATATCTAGCACCCATCTTATCAATTCGAGTTGTAGATGGACTTGATGATGCGATGGATCATATTCATCAGCATAGTTCAGGCCATACAGAAACCATTGTCACTGAAGATTATGCACGTTCGCGCCGTTTCTTAGCTGAAGTGGACTCAAGCTCAGTGATGGTTAATGCCTCAACCCGTTTTGCAGATGGTTTTGAATATGGCTTAGGTGCTGAAATTGGTATTTCTACCGATAAAATTCATGCGCGTGGTCCAGTAGGCTTGGAAGGACTTACATCACAGAAATGGATTGTATTAGGCAGCGGTCAAATTCGTAGTTAGAGATGGCTGAATTAATAGGCATACTGGGTGGGACATTTGATCCTGTGCATTTTGGGCATTTAAGACCTGCACTAGATGTAATTGAACAACTGGGTTTAGATCGTGTTCATCTTATTCCAAGTGCACGACCGCCACACAGAGAACAACCTCAAGCTACCCCTGAACAACGTTTAACGATGTTGCAATTAGCGGTAAAGAACAATCCACAATTTGTGGTGGATGATAGAGAACTGCATAGGGAAGGCGCTTCCTATACAGTTGATACGTTATTGAGTTTGCGAGAAGAATATCCCGATAGTTCTTTGTATTTGATGTTGGGAACGGATGCCTTTTCCTATATTCAAACATGGCACCGTTGGGATGAGTTATTAAATTTAGCTCATATTGTTGTCATGCAACGTCCAGATGAAACATTGGAAATGTCGCCAGAATTAAACGAGTGGTATCAACAGCATTTAGCCCTTGATAATGAGAGCAATAATATAGCAGGAGCTATTTTTCCTGTGAAAGTCACTCAATTAGCTATATCTGCTACAGAAATCAGATCAAAACTTTCTCAAGGTTTAAGTCCCCAATTTTTATTACCAGATGCGGTGATTCAACTTATTGGTATATTGGGTTTGTATAAATGATCCACGCATACGACTATCACATCAATCGTCATTCCCGAGATCTTTTATCGGGAATCTATGGGCAGTAAATATGGCCACTATCCTTGGATTCCCGCGTTCGCGAGAATGACGGCAGTGTATGGTTTAAAAAGAAGGTGGAACTACGTTATTAATGGATAATCTATTCTTCATAATATCAAAACTAGCATGGGGTTTACTTAGCCCTACAAACCTAATTGTTTTATTGATGGCACTAGGCGCGGTTCAATTATTTCGTAATAAAATTAGTGCAGCAAAGATAATATTGTTACCTACTGCACTTATAAGCCTGATACTTCTAGCTTACCCAATTAGTGACTATCTGATGCATCCACTAGAAACACGGTTTTCTAAGCCAGAAATCTTACCTGACCATATTGATGGCATTATCGTATTGGGTGGTGGCGAAGAGTTAAAGCTATCCATTGGCTGGAATACGATTGAAATAGGCAATGGTGGTGATCGGTTTATTGGCGCTGCATTTTTAGCTAAACAGTATCCTAATGCACCGGTGATATTTTCTGGTGGAAATGGTTCATTACGGCTTGACTCGACAGTAAGGGAAGGAGACCTTGCCCGAAAATTGCTGACAACAGTGGGCATTGATAACAGTAGATTACTAATCGAATCACAATCTCGTAATACTCATGAGAACTTTGTATTGTTGAAGCCCTTCCTGCCAAACAAGCTGGGAACATACCTTCTTATTACTTCTGCTTTTCACATGCCTCGTTCGGTTGGCATTGCTCGTAAAAATGAGATCAATGTTATTCCATATCCGGTGGATTATAGAAGTAACACGCCTTCATTTCGTCAATGGGATTTTAATTTATTTGAGCATTTAGAAGTATTAGAACCAGCATGGCGAGAATGGATTGGCTTAACGGTTTATTATTGGACGGGGAAAACATCTGAATGGTTACCACAGGCTAATAAATAAGTTTTTAGTTAAACATACCTAACTCAGCCACTTAGGGTAAAATAGTTCGATTATATGATTGATTGGAGCGCCCGATGCAGGCTAAAGAATTACAATTATTAGTGATTGATGCACTAGAAGATATTAAAGCAGAAGATATTCAGGTATTAGATGTGATGACAATGACTGATGTAACTGATTTTATGATTATCGCTACAGGTAAGTCTAGCCGCCAAGTTAAAGCATTGGCCACAGAGGTATCTGTTCAGGCTAAAGCCGCAGGTATAACACCACTGGGCATGGAAGGTGAAGATGTCGGCGAGTGGGCTCTGGTTGATTTAGGTGATGTGATTGTTCATGTTATGACGCCACAAATACGCGCTACTTATAACTTAGAAAAGTTATGGAGTGTGCCTGAAGAGACGGATCAAACTACAGAAGAAGACTAGAGTCTTTATATCATGAAGTTGAACTTGCTGGCTGTTGGTACAAAAATGCCATCATGGGTTACTGATGGTTATCAAGAATATGCTAAACGACTACCCCGCGAGTGTAGCCTTCACCTGCACGAAATAATGCCTGCTAAACGAGGTAAGAGTGGAAGTCCTGCTCAATGGATGCGTGAAGAGGGTGAGCGTATTCTTGCTGCAATTCCAGCTAATCATCATGTTGTCGCTTTGGATGTTAAGGGTAAACCTTGGAATACAGAGCAGCTGGCTGAACAGTTGAAAAGCTGGCAGGCAGATGGGCGTGATGTATCGTTGATTGTTGGCGGCCCAGATGGTTTAACAGATGCCTGTCTGCAAAGGGCCAATCAACGTTGGTCTTTATCCGCATTAACATTGCCCCACCCATTAGTACGAATTGTTATGTCGGAGCAGTTATATCGCGCTTGGACTGTATTACAAAACCACCCTTATCATCGCGCATGAATTTTCCATCTATCTATTTAGCATCTAGTTCACCACGGCGGCGTGAACTGTTGAGTCAAATTGGTGTTGATTTTTCTGTGCTATCAGTTGATGTTGATGAAACGCGTATCGATGATGAACCCCCCATTGAGTATGTTAAACGTGTTGCAATTGCAAAAGCCCAAGCCGGTTGGGATACGTTATCTGAAAATGAGCAACAACCTGTTTTAGGGTCGGATACCTCGGTGGTATTAGAAAATGATGTGTTAGGTAAACCTATTGATGATGTGGATGCCCGATCTATGTTGCAACGATTATCAGGTAGGCAGCATCAAGTACTCACTGCTGTGGCGATAGTGACGAAGAACACGGTTTTATGTGAATTAAATACCAGTACCGTACATTTCTCTGAATTAAGTCAAAAAGATATGGATTGGTATTTACAAACAAAAGAAGGTGAGGATAAAGCGGGGGCTTATGCTGTTCAAGGATTGGCTGCATTATTTATTAATAAGATTGAAGGCAGTTACTCGGGAATTATGGGCTTACCATTAAGAGAGACTGGACTGTTATTGACCGAATTATCGGAACAAAAGAAATGAGTAGTGAAATTTTAATTAATGTTACACCGAGTGAAACGCGAGCAGCAGTCGTTGATAATGGGGTGTTACAAGAAGTCTTTATTGAGCGCTCAGAATGCCGTGGCATCGTTGGTAATATTTATAAAGGTAAGGTGTGTCGTGTTTTACCTGGCATGCAAGCCTCTTTTGTTGAAATAGGTTTGTCCCGAGCCGCATTTTTGCATGCGTCAGATATCTCTATTCCTCAAGGTCAAACAGGTGATTTACAAGAAGCAAATGAAGTTCCCCCCATCACTTCTTTGTTGCGTGAGGGTCAGGAAGTTTTAGTGCAAGTCATTAAAGATCCTTTAGGTAGTAAGGGGGCACGCTTAACGACGCAGCTATCTGTATCTTCACGTTACTTGGTGTATATGCCTGAAACTCAGGGTGTTGGTGTTTCATTAAAAATTGAAGGTGATGACGAGCGAAAGCGCTTAAAGTCTTGTTTGCTTGCTCAGCTTGATGACGATGCGGGTGGTTATATATTACGTACCGCCGCAGAAGGTGTGAGTGAGACTGATTTGATCGCTGATTTGGTGTATTTACACCGATTGTGGGAAAAGCTACTTGAACATAAATCAGCAGTGAAATGTGGTGAACCTTTACATGAAGATTTGCCATTAGCACTTCGTGCTTTTCGTGATTTATATACCGTCAATGTTGAAAAAATTAAAATTGATTCAAGTGAAACTTATCAAAAGGCAATGAGGTTTTCAGAAGGGCTGATGCCTGAATGTGCATCTCGTATAGAACACTATAAAGGTGATCGGCCTTTATTTGATTTGTTCAGTGTTGAAGATGAAATTAAGAAAGCCTTAGAACGTAAAGTGATGTTGAAGTCAGGTGGGTATTTAATTTTTGATCAAACGGAAGCGATGACGACGGTTGATGTGAATACTGGCGGATTTGTAGGTCATAAAAACCTAGAAGAAACTATTTTTAAAACCAATCTTGAAGCTGCACAAGCGATTGCTCGCCAATTACGTGTTCGTAATTTAGGCGGCATTATTATTCTCGACTTTATTGATATGGATGAAGTTGAACACCAAGAGCAAGTTTTACGCACGTTAGAAAAAGCGATGGAAGGTGACAGGGCGAGACATAATATTTGTGGTGTATCTGAGTTGGGTTTGATTGAAATGACACGGAAGCGGACAAGGGAAAGTCTTGAGCATATATTGTGTGAACCTTGCCCAAGCTGTGCTGGTAAAGGTTATGCAAAAAGTGCTGAAACCATTTGTTATGAGATCTTTCGTGAAATTATTCGTGAAGTAAAACAATATGAAACAACGCAGTTTCTAGTTTTGGCTTCTCAAGATGTAATTGATCGGCTTAATGAGGAAGACTCAACGAATGTTGCCGAATTAGAACAATTTATCGGTAAACCTATTTTATTTCAGCATGAAGCACAATACAGTCGTGAACAATTTAACGTGGTGTTAATGTAGGTGTTCTACCGTGGACTTTATATAATAAGCAAACAGCTGGTTTATTTGACCATTATATTGACTGCTGTACTGCTACTCACGGCTGGTGCTTTATACCTGTTCTCAAATAAAATTGAGCAGCAACAGGATGAAATTGCCAATTTGCTTAGCAAGCAGCTGGGCTATCCTGTCACGATTGGCTCTGCCAATATACAACGCCTAGGACTATTACCTAAACTACATCTCGGACAACTTGAAGTGTATAGCCAGAATCATGACAAACAGTTAGTCAGCCTAGATTCTTTACATTTAGGTTTAGATGTTATTGCGAGTATTAACCAAGGAGAAGCAGTATTTAATGATATTAGTTTGAGTGGTGTCAATATTGCTGTTGTTAAGGATACTTCAGGCAATATAGGGTTGAAAGATTTTCATTTCAAACCTGATACCTCAGTCAATGAAAATGCTTGGTTTAGTTGGCTAAATCTTTTAAATAGTTTTCATTTAACATCTATTATCGTTGATTATACTGATCAGAGTAATCCTGACCTATCAGGGAAGTATCAATTGGCGAATGCCGTTGTTAGTCATGATGAATCACATTGGTCGACAAAGGGAATTGTACGATTACCTTCAAGTCTAGGAAAACAGCTACACTTCAATCTGAAAATTAAATTAAATGAAGAGCAATTAACGGTGAGCTCTTGGACTGGACAATTTAATACAGATAACTTGTCATTTTCACCATTCGTTCAGTTTCCTATTGAGGAAGGTATTTTAATTGAAAGTGGCTGGGCGAATGTATCAGCATTAGTGAGTGGCGCTGGCACGCAAGTAAAATCAGTGAAAACATCAGTCAGTGTGAATCAGCTAGTGTTGAAGTCTCTAAGCTTAGAAAATATTGAACCTACCGTGATTGATAAACTGAGTGGTAATTTTGACTGGGGATCTCAGAAGGGAGGTTGGCAGTTAGAAGGAAGTGATGTCGTATTAGATGTGAATGAATCACTTTGGCCCGAAAAAGTAGATTTTACCGTAACAAGAGAGGAAAAGGCGTGGTTAGTTAAAAGTAGTTATTTACGATTAAGTGATTTATCTTCGCTTGCGCTATTAACTAAGTTTTCCCCAGAAATAATACGTCAACAGCGACCAGCGGGGGATATTGATGATTTTAATTTTCATTATTCTGATAATGAAGGAATGACGAGACTTAAATTTACGTTATCTGAAGGAGGATTTTTACCGTGGCAAGATTATCCAGGAGTCTCAAATTTAACCGCTACTATTGATTGGCGACCTGACTTGGCTAGTGTAACAATGGATAGCACCGAACTACGGATCTATACTGATAAATGGCTAGGTGATACTCTGCTTTTTGACTCGCTAACTGGAAGTGTTAACTTGCAGCAAAATGGTGAAGTATGGTCTATGGAAAGCGAGGGTATTAGATTTTGGAATGAGGATTTAGATCTGAAGTTGGATGGTAAGGTCAAACATGATGCATTAGGGAAAACAGATAGTAACCTGATTCTTAAGATAAACCGACTGGCTATTAATCAATGGCAACACTATGTTCCACAAAAACTATTAGCTGAAAGTTTCAGAAGTTGGGCTACGCCAGCATTTCTCAATGGATCAATTATTGACGGACAGATCAACTTAGTGGGTGATTTAGCTAAGTTCCCTTTCGATAAACCGGATGATAAAGGACATTTTAAGATGGCACTTCCGGTTGAAAATGTACAGTTACATTATGCACCTGATTGGCCTGATATTATCGGAGTGGATGGTACCGTGACTGGCTTGGGGAATGAGCTGGTAATAAAAAGTAAGAAAGGTACTATTGCTGGATTTCAATTTGATGATGTTACAACGACTATAAATCGATTAATGATTGATGCCCCTATTTTACGTGTTGATGGGCTGTTAAAAGGTACAACAGAACAGGCGCTACTCTTTCTGAGAAATAGCCCGTTGAAGCAACGGTTTTCGCAAGCAATAGAAGGTATGGTTGCTACAGGTGCAAGCAATATTAATCTGAATTTAATGGTGCCATTATCTGATGCTTATTCTACTCAAGTATCAGGAGATGTTAGTTTCAACAACAGTGAATTGTATTATGACGCCATGCCTGAAGTGAAACTAAGTAATATCAATGGACAGCTTAATTTTGATGGTGACCAAGGTGTTGAAACGACTAAAAATATTACAGCTACGTTATTAAATGATAGTGTTAAAGTTGATGTTAAACCTAATGGGAAAGAAACTATTATTTCAATGGAGGGGGTAGTTTCTAGTCAAAAGGTGAATGCAATATATCCTCAGACTGTACCTTCCTTTATTAATGGTGAAACAGACTATTCACTGATGCTACATGTGAAAGAAAAGCAGTTAGGTGACTTTCATGCTGATTATGAGTTATCTAGTCAATTGAAAGGCTTAGAAATAAGTCTGCCAGCACCCTTTAGAAAAAATGAGCAGCAAAGTATAGATATTAATGTAACTGCCTCTACCGTTGATGAGGTAACACGTTATTCATTTAGTTACGGTGAAGTCATGGATTTTGAAAAATATACTCCAGGAGAAGTATGGTTGGCAGGCAATGTTTTGGGTACTGAAAATGGTTTGTCAACTATAAACTCTGGTAGCATTACTGGCCATTTAGCCAAGTTATCCATTGATGAGTGGAGTGAATGGATGAGGCTAAATTCAAATGAGCATAACCTTATATCAGCAATTGATTCTGTCAAAGTATCAGTAGAGAAGTTGACGGGGTATAAGCAAAAGTTCACAAATATAATTAGCACGATGAATAAGGATGGGCAAGGTTGGCGGGTTGGCTTGCTAAGTGATCAGAGTAATGGAACAATTTATTGGCCAAAAAATCTCCAAGGACCAGCTACACTTGATATACAACTAGATAAACTAAAGATACAGCTAACTAAAGAAACAAGTATTGATGAAAGGGTTAAATTAAAAGAAATGGATTTATGGCCTCCTATGACGGTTGCAATTAAAGAATTTGGTTTAGGTGAGCTGTATTTGGGTGACGTGAATTTCAAAGCAAGTCGCTCTGAGAATCAATGGCTGTTAAACTCAGGCACAATTAAATCTGATGCATTTGAAGCTTCGTTATTCGGAGGTTCTTGGGATAAAACAGCTAATGGTGATTCTTCTAGACTGAAGTTAAAGCTTTCAAGTAGTGATTTGGCGAAGACATTGAAGTACTTTGGTTATCAGCAAGCAATTGAGGCTAACGATACTACATTGATTACGGATCTTAAATGGTCTTCAAACCCTTTGGGCTTGTCACGTGAAATTCTGAGTGGTGACTTTAATTTGAAGCTGGGTGAGGGGAAATTAAACGATGTTGAACCAGGTGCTGTAGGACGGGTTTTTGGGTTAATGAGTATCACTTCTTTACCGGGGCTGTTGTCTTTAAATTTTAGTGAACTTTTTTCTAAAGGGTTTGATTTTGACTCGATAACTAGCTCATTTCAGTTGCAGAATGGAGTTGCCTCGACAGAAGATTTTATATTAAAAGGTCCTTCAGCAGAGATTGAGATTTCAGGTGAGGTAGATCTTGTTAATGAGTTATATCAGCAGGAGGTTAAAATTACACCGAATGTATCATCTACTCTACCTCTTGCGGGTG
>ENA-ORXI01001881-ORXI01001881.1-sediment-metagenome-genome-assembly--contig:-NODE-1881-length-15867-cov-3.120139_pt1 | contig 15867 bp, 16 predicted proteins | sample MGYA00237861_ERZ511468 | MGnify/ENA primary metagenome ERZ511468 (study PRJEB26299, sample SAMN06266213) | sediment metagenome | isolation source: Hudson Canyon methane seep mesocosm | place... | reverse complement strand
TGGAGTCGTTCCTCGGCCCTGGCCAGCCTGTGGCGGGTGCGACGCACCACGACATCTAGGCGGTGGTCGATGTAGTGGCGACACATCTCGTGAATGCCGAGTGTTCGGGGTTCGCCATCGACCAGAACGACGTTGTTGATGCCGAACGTCTCCTCCAGAGGCGTCAACCTGTAGAGCTCTCCGAGGACGGCCTGCGGGTTGTGGCCGGGCTTTACCGCCACCTGGATGCGTAGCCCGGTGTGGCGGTCCGAGAGGTTCTTGAAGTCGGCGATTCCGGTCACCCGGCCCGATTCGTTCAACTCCTTCAGCTTGGAGATCACCCGCTCAGGCCCGACGAGGTACGGGAGCTCGGTCACCACGATTGCCTGACGGCCTCGACCGACGTCCTCCACGTGTGCACGGGCCCTCACGCGGATGGTTCCCCGACCGGTCGCGTAGGCCTCTCGGATGCCGTCGTCCACCACGATGCCGCCGCTTGGGAAGTCGGGCCCGGGTAGTACTGCCAGCATCTCGTCGATGGTGGGCTTCGGCCGCCGATTGTTCATCGTGACCGTTATGGCAGCGTGAACCTCCGCCAAGTTGTGCGTGGGCATGTTCGTCGCCATGCCCACGGCGATCCCCGTGGTGCCGTTGAGCAGGAGGTTGGGCAGCAGGGCCGGCAGGTAGGCGGGCTCGACCGCCTCACCGTCGTAGGTGGCCCGGAACTCGACGGTGTCCTCGTCGAGTTCTCCGACCATTGCCATGGCGGCGTCGGTCAGTCGGCATTCGGTGTAGCGAGAAGCTGCAGGCGGGTCGTCCAGCGAGCCGAAGTTGCCCTGGGGATCGATCAGGGTCATGCCCCTGGAGAACGGCTGGGCCATGCGTGCGAGGGCGTCGTAGATGGCGGCGTCTCCGTGGGGGTGGTAGCGGCCCATGGTGTCACCGACCACCCTGGCGCTCTTCCTGTGGGGGGTGTCGGGCCGGATTCCCATTCGGAGCATCGAGTAGAGGATCCGCCTCTGTACAGGCTTCAGGCCGTCGCGCACGTCGGGGATCGCCCGAGCGGTGATCACCGAGAGCGAGTAGGCGAGGAACGACTCCTTGAGTTCGTCGGCGACCGAGACGTCGACCACGTCACGGGCGAAGGACTGGTCATCGGGGAGGAGCTTCTGCTGCTTGCTCATGGGGCTGGATGGTCGCCTGTCGTCCGGTCGGTCGTCGTCCGACGAGCATGGCGCACGGGTGCGACAGCGCCCGCCGGGTCCTCGTGAGGACCGTACTTCGGGGTATCGGTCCCGCCGCGGCATGGCCGGGCGGGGTCCGTCGGCGACGGTGTCAGTCGCGGAAGCGGCAGCGCGAAACGCCGGTCACCAGCTCGTCCAGCGCATCCAGCAGGGCGGTTCCACCCACCGACCGGAGTCGCGCCGAGTCGCCTGCCGACCATGGAAGGTCGATGGACTCGGGCACCAGCCCGGCCTGCATCCAGGTCTGGCCCACCATGCGAAGGGCCTGGTCCACCCCGGGGTCACCACAGGTGACCAAGATGTCGCCCGCCTTGACCGGGTCGAGGCCCTGTGGCCCCTCCGCCCTGGTGATCAGCGTGCCGAGCCGAAAACGGAGTGCTTCCGTGGCGATCCGGGCATGGTTCATCACCAATAAAATTACCCGTTAGGACACCGGCATCTGGGGATCCCCATCAGGGTGGTCCCGCTGGCGGAGATCCGGACAGCAGTCGCCCGGACAGGTGTCCGGTTTGATGCTGAGGGCTCCGCCACCCTTTCTGGGCCCGCCTGCAGGCCCATCGAGGCGCTCAACCGCCAGGTCGACCACCATGGATGCGAAGCGCGGGTCGTCATCGACGGCAGCTGCGCGGGCGAACGCCACGCCCACGCCCTCGGCGCGGCGTGAGGCGTCGGTGTCCAGGTCCCAGGTGATCTCGAAGTTCTCGACCGGGAACCCGATCGGCGATATGGCGACAGCGTCCACGCCGTCTGCCGCGAGTACCTCGATCCGGTCCGCCACGTCGGGTTCCAGCCAGGGGACCCGGGGTGAACCGGTCCTCGACTGCCACACGACCTCGTGGGGGTGATGGCCGGCGGGATCCACCAGGGCGGCCACCAGCTTTGCTGCCTCGCGGACCTGGGCCACGTAGTCACATGTATCGGCAAGGGCGGTCGGGATGCTGTGGGCGCTGAAGAGCAGGTGGGCCCGGTCCCGGCGGTCCTCCGGCAGGCGCGCCAGGGCGTCCGATAGCCGGTCGGCGGCCGGTTCCAGAAGGCCCGGGTGGTCGTGGTGGCGTCGGATCATGTCGATGGCCGGTGCGCCGTCGCCTGTGGTCGAACAGGCCGCCACCAGGTCCTCGCCGTACTGCCTGCAGGTGCTGTAGGACGCATATGGCGTTGCGGTCCATGCCAGGGCCCGTTTCACTCCTGCACCAGCCATCTCCGCTACGGCATCGGCCAGCAGGGGGGCGGCGTTCCGGTTTCCCCAGAAGACCGGGAGGTCGATGTCGCGGGCAGCCAGTTCCGCCCTGACCGCCGACAGCAGGGCCCGCATCCTCGCGTTCAGCGGCGATCGCCCACACACCGACAGGTAGCGGTCGGCCACCTCGGAGAGGCGGTCGGGAGGAATGGAACGCCCCGCGGTCACCCGCTCCAGGAACGGCTCGACGTCAGCGGGCTGCTCGGGACCCCCGAAGGCGACCAGGAGGAGAGCGTCGTAAGGGCCGTTCATCGTGGTGCGACGTTCCGGTGCGCCTCCGGGTCCGGTCCCCTCAGCCCTGCACGGAGAAGTGGGAGAGGTCCTCGTCCAGGCCCGCCCGGATGGCGTCGGCGATCGCCCCCCGAGATGTCACCCGGGTGCGCTTCAGGCCGCCACGGCTCACGCCGCTGAGGGTCTGGGCGTGCTCGACGGCGGCATTGACCACCGCCTCGGCGTCGACGACCTGGTCCAGAAAGCCGGCGTCGGTCGCTCCCTCCGGGTCGTACATCCGTCCCAGGAACACCTGTGAGAGGTGCCGCTTCGAGATCCGGTCCCTGGCCAGTTCCGTTGCGAAGAACGGCAGCGGCATGCCGATGGTCAGTTCCGGGAGGCCGATCCTGAAGTCTCCGGCGGCGCCGATGCGCAGGTCGGTGGACATGAGGATGATGGAACCCGCCGCGATTGCGTGTCCGGTGCATGCCGCCACCACGGGACGTGGGAATAGATAGGTGCGGAGGAAGAGGTCGACGCCGGCACTCAGCATCCTGCGGGCCTCGTCAGCGCCGGCCTGCATTGCCTTGAGGTCGAATCCCGCCGAGAACCGTCCGGGTCGGCCGGCCAGCACCACGGCTTCGGCTCCTGCGGCCTCCACCTCGTCCAGGGCGGCGAGCAGGGCCGCTATCGCCACGTGGCCCAGGGCGTTGGCCTTGCCGTCGTCCAGGTGGATGATCGCCACGTCGCCGTCCCGGCGGATGGTGACGGGCGATGTGGTGGGTCCGGTGTCGTCCATGGCTGGAGAACCTATCGCCGGCACGTCGGGAGGGTCGAAGTGCGGGCCGGTGGCGCCGCTACCATGGGACCATGAGCGAACAGACAGTCCTGGAACACGACGGGGAGACCGCTGAGCCGGTCATCTCTGTAACCGACGCCGCACTGGCCAAGGTCCTCGAGGTCCGCGACAACGAGGACGATCCCACCGGACTGGCCCTTCATATCGACGTGACCGGGGTGTCCGGGGTGGACTACGTGTACGACCTGGCGTTCACCCCCGTTGACGAGCTCCCGTCGGACAGCCACCGCTGGGAAGTCGGCAACCTGCAGATGGCCGTGGGTGGGGAGAGTTGTTCCAAGCTGGCGGGTGCCACCCTCGACCTGCCGAGCAACCCGGCCCAGGGGGGCCTGATCATCCGGAACCCGAACCGTCCGAACCCGTTGGGCGACGTCGGCGAGCTCCTCCTGGAGGGCGAGGTGCCCGAGCGGATCGCACAGCTCTTAGAACAGAACGTGAACCCGATGCTGGCCTCTCACGGTGGCTTCGCCACCCTCGTGGGCGTCGACGGCCACACCGCCTACGTGACGATGGGGGGCGGCTGCCAGGGTTGTGCCATGAGCCAGGCGACCCTCACCGAGGGCATTCAGCGGGCGATCCTGGAGGCCATCCCGGAGATCACCGAGGTGGTCGACTCCACCGACCACTCCGCCGGGGACAACCCCTTCTTCACCTGAGCCGCTGGGTCCACCTGACCCACCGAACTGTCCGGGGGCGCCCGGGGCTCAGGTCAGGCGGTTCAGAACCGTCGCAGCGATGCCCGGACCGTCCAGCCCGAACGAGGCCAGCAGGTCGTCCACGTTCCCGTGGGCGTGGTGGGCAACCGGTACGCCCAGCACGGCTACCTCTGTCGCAGGTGAACGGCTGGAGAGGTCGTCGAGCACGGCCGTGCCGAAGCCACCCTCGCGGAACCCGTCCTCCGCCGTGACCACCAGGCGGTGTGCGGAGGCGTCGGCCAGCATCGTCTCGTCCAACGGGCGGATGCATCGTGGGTCCCAGACCGTGGCGTGCACTCCGTCGGCGGCGAGCAGTTCAGCGGCCTCCACGGTGGCCGCCAGCATCTTTCCGGCGCCCAGGAGGCAGACCGTACGATCCTCGGCGGCGGCCGTCACCTGACGGGCCGAGAGGCCCCTGCCGACCTCGTCCCAGCCGACGTGCGGAGCGGGGGTCTTGGCCCAGCGGATGGCCACCGGACCGTCCGTGATCGCCAGGGCGTCCTCGAACATCTGCTGGAGTTCCTGGTACGACGATGGCGCCAGGATCGTCATGCCGGGGACCTTGGACAACAGGACCATGTCCAGCACGCCGTGGTGGGAGGGTCCGTCGTCGCCGGTGATGCCGGCCCTATCGAGGCAGAACACGACGGGTAGGCCGTGGAGGCCGACGTCCAGGTTGGTCTGGTCGAATGCCCTGCTGAGGAACGTGGCGTAGAGCGCCACTACGGGTCGTAGCCCACCCATGGCCATGCCGGCGGCAGCGGTGACCGCATGCTGCTCGGCTATTCCCACGTCGAAGCAGCGTTCCGGAAACCGGTCCCGGAACGGCAGCAGCCCGGTCGAGTCGGGCATCGCAGCGGTAATGGCCACGACCTCCGCCCGCGACTCCGCGGCCTTCAGGATCGACTCCGTGAACGCCGCCGTGTAGCTGCCGACCTTCACGCCCCCCGTGTCGTGCATGTGCTTGATGGGATCCTGCTCCGCCGGAGCGTGGCCGCGCCCCTTTTGGGTGAGCAGGTGGACGACCACCGGCCCGTCGAACTCGGCGGCGTTGCGAAGGGCGTCCTCGATCTCGGCGATGTCGTGGCCGTCGAAGGGGCCCAGGTAGTGCACGCCCAGGGCCTCGAAGAAGGCCGTGGGCTCGAACATGTCGCGGAGGGCTGCCTTTGTGGCGCTGATGCTGCGCTCCAGCAACTCTCCTACCCACGGGAGCTTCTCGGCAATGTCTTCCAGGCGCCTCTGACGGCGCATGTAGGTCGGGTTGGAACGGATCCGGATGAGGCTCTCCGATAACCGGCCGACGGTCGGCGCATACGAGCGGCCGTTGTCGTTCAGCACGATCGTCACCTTGAGGCCGCTGTGGCCCAGGTTGTTGAGCCCCTCGAATGCCATGCCGCCGGTCATGGATCCGTCGCCGATGACCGCCACCACCCGGCGGCTGCCGCCAGTGGTGGCCTCTGCCGTGGCCAGCCCGTGGGCGTATGCCAGAACAGTCGAGGCGTGGGAGTTCTCGATCCAGTCATGGCCGGACTCGGCCCGCGAGGCATAGCCCGACATCTGCCCGCCCTGGCGGAGGCCGTCGAACCCGGCGTTCCGGCCGGTGAGCAGCTTGTGGACGTAGGTCTGGTGACCCGTGTCCCAGAGGATGGCGTCCCTGGGGCTGTCGAACACCCGGTGGAGGGCCAGCGTCAGCTCCACGGCCCCGAGGTTGGAACCCAGGTGGCCGCCGGTGCGACCCACCGTCTCCACGATCCGTTCGCGGATCTCGGCGGCCAGGCAGCGCAGTTCGTCAGGTCCGAGGTCGCGCAGGTCATCCGGGGTCCGGATTGAGTCGAGTCGCATGGGGGCTCGGTCCGATCGAGGGAACCGGTCCGGTGGATCCGGATCGAAGGGTCGGGTTCCGTCGTTGGAACCAGGGAACCAGGGAACCACGGTAGCCGCGGAGCCCCGTGGTGCACCCACGACGGTTGGAACCGTCAGGTGCCGGTGGGTAGTCGCCGCCATCCTGCGAGGAGTAGGCCGGACAGCCCGTGACCTGCCGCCAGCGTCGCCAGCCCACCCAGCGCATCGACCCAGAAGTGGTTGGCGGTTACCAGAACGGCGAAGAGGGTGGCCGGAGCGTAGGTGGCTATGAGCAGGCGACCGGCTCGTGAGGACATGACAGGCCACAACGCGACCGTGCACCACGCCGCCCACGCGAAGTGGAGGCTGGGTATCGCCGCGTACTGGTTGCTGACCTTGACCATGGTGCCTGAGTCGAATGACCAGAGCCCGCCAAAGTCGGCGACGGTGTCGACGAAGGGGTGGATGGCGGCGAGGCAGGCCCCAAACTCTCCGCAGTCCGACAGCAGCCGTGGGGGCATCAGGGGGAACAGGCCGAAGCCGATCAGAGCTAGGCCGGTGGTGCAGAGGAAGGTGGAGCGCAGGCGGGCGTACAGGTGCGGGTGGCGTCGGTAGACCCAGACGAGGGCGAAGACCGTGAGGCCGAAGTGGAAGGTGCCGTAGAAGAGGTTCCAGAACTGGATGAACCATCGTTGGCTCAGGAAAGCCGCCTGGAGCCCGGGCTCCAGGTAGAGGCCGAGCGCCCTCTCCAGGTCGATGACCCGCTCGGCGTTCGCCAGTGCTGTCGACACGCTGACCGATTCCGACCCGAAGCGGTTCCGGATCACCGAGTAGACGGCGTAGAAGGTCAGGACGAGTACGACCTCGGCCCACCAGTGGAGACCCGTGCCGGCGCCGGCGCCGGCACGATGCGACCGGCTGGGTCGTGCCGGGTTGGCCTCCGGGCGATCCGGGTCGGTTACGTCAGGACCGCCCGCCCGGCCGTCGACGTCAGTCGGTCTTTGCATTGACGCGACCGATGAAGCGTTCAGTGGCGACGACCACCCTGACGATGCTGGCCGTGGCGACCACGGTCTCGCCGACCATGGCGGTGGCGCCGAAGGTCAGACGTCGCCCCTCCACGGCCTCCAGGACCGCTTCGGCCATCACACCGGCGCCGGGTCCGGAGGGGGACAGGTGGTCTATGTGGATCCGCATGCCCACGCTGGTCTCCCCCTCGCCCAGATGACCGGTCAGGGCTCCGACTGTCGCCTCCTCCAAGAGGGCGACGAGGCGCGGCGTGGCGAGGGTTGGAACCTCGCCGGAACGCATGGCAATTGCCGTATCGGCTTCGGTGACGGTGTGAGCGGCGCGGCCGCGCAACCCGGGCATCGGGGGCACGACGGGTACCCTACGCATCCGTCCATGGCCCGGGGAACCGGGCCGAGATGACCTGAGTGGTGCTGGAGACGATGATGGTGCAGGTGACCGACATGACCGGTGGCGACGGGGCGATGCTCGACCCGCAGGTTCTCCTCGACGCGCTGGGCGTCGCCATGGCCACGGGCGGCGAGTTTGCTGAGGTGTTCGTCGAGGACCGCAGGTCCACCTCGGCGCTGCTTGACGATCGTCGGATCGAGGAGTTGACGAGTGGTCGTGACCGGGGTGCCGGTATCCGTGTGGTGGTAGGCGAGACGACCGGCTTCGCCCACACTGCAGACCTTTCGCCGGCCGGCCTCCGGGCGGCCGCCACGGCCGCCTCGGCGGCTGCGCGCAGCGGAGGGTCGGGGGTGAGGGTCGTAGCGCTGGACGCTGTCAGCGGCCCGGCGTCGGCCCTGGTGGAGATCCTCCCATCCGACGTGCCGAAGGCCCGGAAGGTGGCCCTTCTGGAGAGGGCCGACGATGCAGCGCGGTCACGCGACGGCGCCATCACGCAGGTGACCGCCAGGTACGCCGACAGCCAGCGGCGCATCCAGATTGCCAACAGCGACGGCCTCCTCACGGGCGATCGGCAGATCCGCACCCTCTTCTCCGTGTCCTGCGTGGCCAGTGGGGATTCGGGCCTGCAGACGGGTCGGGAGTCGGTGGGCCACACCATCGGCTTCGAGCTGTTCGACCGGGTGGACGTGGAGGAACTGGCCGGCCGGGCCGCCGGTCGGGCATTGACCAAGCTGGATGCGGTGCCGGCGCCCAGCGGGGAGATGCCGGTCGTGGTCGGACCCGGTGGTGGCGGGGTGCTCTTCCACGAGGCATGTGGACACGGCCTGGAGGCGGACCTGATAGCGAAGGCGGCGTCGGTGTTCGCCGGTCGCCGGGGTGAGGTCGTGGCCGCGCCGATGGTCAGCCTCGTGGACGACGGCACGATGGCCGGCGAGTGGGGCCGCTATGCGATCGACGACGAGGGTCAACCCGCACAGCACAACGTCCTGATCCGTGACGGCGTCCTCACCGACTTCATGTGGGACCGCCTGCGGGCCCGGAAGGAGGGCAGGGAGAGTTCCGGAAACGGCCGCCGGCAGAGCTACCGGCACCTCCCCATGGTCCGAATGACGAACACCTACCTGGAGGCCGGCGACGACGATCCGGCGGAGATCCTGGCCGGGACCGGGCGGGGCGTGTACGTGGCCCAGCTGGGTGGCGGCCAGGTGAACACGGCCACCGGTGACTTCGTGTTCGGCATGACCGAGGCGTACCTGATCGAGGATGGGCGCCTCACGGCCCCGATACGCGACGGCAACCTGATCGGCAACGGCCCCGCAGCACTTCTGGACATCGACGCGATCGCCGGGGACTTCACCATGGGCTCGCCGGGGACCTGTGGCAAGGACGGCCAGGGGGTCCCCGTGGGGGACGGCACGCCGACACTGCGTGTGGCCAGGCTGACTGTCGGCGGAACGGCGGCCTGAGGTGTCCGAACTGCTTGAGATAGCCGAACGCATCGTCGGATGGGCCGGTTCGGGCGAACAGGTCGAGGCCGTGGTCGTCCATGAACGCGAGACGGAGGTGAGGGCGTACGAGGGCGAGGTGGAGTCGTTGACGGTCGCCGAGTCCAGTGGTGTGGGCATCCGCGTCATCCGCGACGGCCGCCAGGGCTTCGCCTACGCGGGCACCCTGGAACCCGATGCCCTGGTGGAGGTGATGCGCGAGGCGAGGGACAACCTCGGCTTCGCCACCCCTGACGAGCACTGTTCCCTTGCCGTGCCCGATGGCGTCGCACCGATCGGGATGGACCTCTACCGAGAAGCCCTGCTCAACCTGTCCATCGATGCCAAGGTACAGATGGCCCTGGACCTGGAGCGCCTCACCCTGTCGGCCGACCATCGCATCAGCGGCGTGGAGTCGGCCGAGTACTCCGACTCCGTGTCTTCCAGCGCCGTGGCGACGACCACAGGGATCCGCTCCACCAGCCGTGAGACCGGGTGCTTCCTGTCCGCGTACGCCCTTGCCGAGCAGGACGGGGAGACCCAGACCGGCTTCGGATTCTCGCTCGGGCGCCAGCCCGGTGACCTGGACGTGGAGGCCACAGCGGCCGAGGCTGCCGAGCGTTCCACCCGGATGCTCGGGGCGGTGAAGCCGTCGTCGGGTCGGATGACGGTGGTGTTCGACCCCTGGGTGAGCGCCCAGTTCCTCGGCATCGTGGGTGGCACCCTGAGCGGTGAGGCCGTGCAGAAGGGCCGGTCCCTGTTCGCCGACCGGCTCGGGGAAGACGTGGCGGCGCCGGTCCTCACCCTGGTCGACGATCCGACCGATCCAGCTGCCTACACGGCTACCGAGACCGATGGGGAGGGCCTGGCTACGCGCCGCAACGTCCTGCTGGCTGATGGTCGACTCGAACGCTTCGTGCACAACAGCGAGACGGCCAGGCGGGCCGGGACCGTGTCCACCGGCTCGGCCGTGCGCGGCTATTCGTCGACTCCGGGCGTGGGCGTACGGGCGGTGGCCGTGGTGCCCGGCGACCGGTCACCGACGGACCTGATATCCGGCATCCGTGACGGCCTGCTCATCCAGGGGGTCAGCGGGCTCCACTCGGGCGTGAACGCGGTCAGCGGGGACTTCTCGACCGGTGCCGAGGGCCTCAGGATCCGGGACGGGGAGCTGGCGGAGCCGGTCCGCGAGTTCACCATCGCCTCGACCATCCAGAAGATGCTGAACGATGTGACGGCCATTGGTGACGATCTCCAGTGGCTACCGATGCGGGCAGCAGGGGTCACCCTCGTCATCGGCGAGCTGACCGTCTCCGGGGTCTAGGGACGCCATAGTCGGGCCGTGTCGATCCTCCACGCGATCCTGCTGGGCCTGGTCCAGGGCCTCACCGAGTTCCTGCCGGTCTCCTCCAGCGGGCACCTCGCCCTCGTGCCGTGGCTGTTCGGGTGGGACGACTTCGGCGGTGACGGAACACTGGAGGGCGCCTTCGACGTGGCGCTGCACCTGGGAACCCTCCTGGGTGCCGTCGTCTACCTGCGGGCCGATGTGGTCCGGTACCTCAAGGCTGGGACCGGCTGGCTGGTGAGGCGGGGGCCGCTAGTCGGCGATGCCCGTACGGCCCTGCTGCTTGCTACCACAGCGGTGCCCACCGGGTTCCTGGGCCTGGTGGTGGTGTCGACCACCGGGGACCTGGGCGACCGCACGTGGCTGGTGGCGGTGTGCCTCATCGTCTTCGGAATCGTGATGTGGGTCGCCGACCGCCGACCCCGCGATCGGGGCTTCGAGGACCTCTCGTTCGGCGAGGCCGTCACCCTCGGCATCGCCCAGGGGTTGGCCTTCCAGCCGGGGGTGTCGCGCTCGGGGGTGACCCTGTCGGTGGCACGTGGCATGCGGCTGGAACGTGAGCCCGCAGCGCGGCTGGTGTTCCTGATGAGCCTTCCCGTCATTGCCGGCGCCGGGCTGTTCTCGGCGGTCGACCTATCGGTTCCACCCGGTTGGTGGGCTCCGTTCCTGGCAGGAACGGCCGCTGCTGCGGTGAGTGGTGGCCTGGCGGTCCACCTGATGCTGCGCCTCATGGCCCGGGTTGGGCTGGCTGCCTTCGCCGGCTACCGGGTGGTGGTCGGTCTCGGAGTCCTGGGGCTGCTGGCCACCTCGCTGCGCTGAGGGTCGGATCGGACGTCGACACCGCCATTCAGGACACCAGTGCCGTGAGCAGTTCACCCTTGTCCAGGGCGGCGGCAACCTCACCCACCCGATCGGCGGGGATCGCAACGGTGACCGTCCGGTCGTCGTGGTCCAGGACCCGGGCGCCGGCCACCACCAGATGGCCCCTGGCAGTGGTGTCGTCCACCGACCAGAGGTCCAGCCTGTCGCCGACCTCGACCGGTAGGGGGTCGGAGCCGCGTCTTAGGGCCACGCCCCGCTCGTCTCCGGTGGGGCCGTCGGAAGGGCCCTCAGCGGTGGTCGGGCAGGGTGCGACGTCGATGGCCGCTCGCACGGTGATGCCGGTCAGCCCGGCGAGGGCGATGGCACACGTCCACCAGATGACCCGGTGGTGCGCGGCCCAGAGTCGGAGCCTGGCCAGCAGGTAGGACATCGTTCCTCCCGGATCCCCTTACTGGTGGCGAGGGGCTCGTGGTGGGGGGAGAAGTTGGGAGCGGTCCCGACGGTGGCCGGGCTCAGGCTGCTGAGGCGGTGGCCTTGTCTCCGGAGCCGCTCGAACCGCTGGATGAGCCAGATGAACCGCCGGAGTCGCCGGACGAGTCGGAGCCCTTGGAACTGCCGGAGGATTCGGAGCCCTTGGAACTGCCGGAGGATTCGGAGCCGGAGTCCTTGGTCGAACCGGTGTCGGAGGAGGCTGAATCCGACTTCACCGTCGAGCCGGCGTCGGCCTTGCGTCCCTTGGCTCCCGAACCGTGGTCGTTCTTGTAGAAGCCATCGCCCTTGAAGGAGATGCCGACGCTGCTGAACACCTTGTTCACGCTTCCGCCGCAGTCTGAATCCGGGCAGTTGGTGAGGGCGCCATCCGTGAAGGACTGGCGCACCTCGAACTCTTCCCTGCATGACTGGCAGCGGTACTGGTAGGTAGGCATGGTGGTGGTGTCGCCGGGGGTCGTGGAGCGGTCGTTCCATGTCCGGTCGACGGCGCATCCTACCGGAGGTCCGCGTTGGGTGGCCCACCGTCGGTGATGCTGGTCCCGTGAACTATCTGGTGGTGGTCATCGCCTACGTGCTCGGGACGTTGCCGTCTGCCCAGGTGGTGGCAGGCCGGTCCGGCGTGGATCCGACGTCGGCTGGATCGGGCAATCCGGGCGCCACCAACGTCTACCGGACCGCTGGACGTCGGGCGGGCCTGGTCGTCTTCGCGTTCGACGTGGGCAAGGGCGTCGCGGCGGTCGCCCTCGGCATGGCTGTCGCCGGTCGTCCGTTGGCCCTGGCCTGCTGGGTGGCGGCGACGCTGGGCCACGTGCTTCCGGTCACCCGCCGCCTCCGGGGGGGCAAGGGCGTGGCCACCGGCGGCGGAGGTTCGATCGTCCTGTTCCCGGTACTGGCCGTGGGTGTGATCGCCCTCTTCGCCTTCGTGGCCCGTGTCACCGGTAAGGCCTCGATGGGGTCCATCGCCATAGCCCTGGCCCTGCCCGTCGCAGTCGCCGCCGCCGGCAACACCACCCGGGAGGTCCTCGTTGCCGCGGCCATCAGCGCCCTCGTCCTGGTTCGCCACGTGGCCAACATCAGGCGGCTCCTGGCCGGCGAGGAAGGGTCGTGGAGGCGCTGAGTATCCTCGGTAGGTGATCTCCCTCGCCGAAGCCCGGGCCCATGTGCTGGACAGGTGCCCTGGGCCGGTCGTCTCCGAGGTGCCGTTGGCTGACGCCCGCGGTCTCGTGACGGCGGCACCCGTGGTTGCCACCGGTGCCGTCCCACCGTTCGCCAATTCGGCAATGGACGGGTTCGCCCTGCTGGCGGCTGACACCGTCGGCCCTCCGGCCGACCTGCGGATCGTCGGAACGCTGGCAGCCGGTGCCGTTCCGGACGTCGAGGTCTGCCCGGGCGAGGCGATCCGGATCATGACCGGGGCGCCGATGCCGTCCGGGGCCGACGCGGTGGTCATGGTCGAGAGGACAGCGGTGTCCGACGACGGAGCGGTGGTGACGGTCGCCGTCGAGGTGAGCGTAGGAAACCACGTCCGATCCGCCGGCGAGGACCTGCTTGCCGGCGAGGAGGTGTTCGCCTCTGGCACCACCCTGGGACCGGGGCACCTGGGCGTGCTGGCCAGCATCGGTTGCGGGAGCGTGGTGGCCTTTCGGCGCCTCCGGGTCGGGGTGCTGTCCACGGGTGACGAGCTGGTGGAGGGTCCAGCCACCCTGAGGGTCGGGCAGATCAGGGACTCCAACCGACCGGCGCTGCTGGCCCTCCTGGACGAGATGGGCGTCGTATCCGTCGACCTGGGTCTTGTTGCAGACGACGAGGAGGCGATCACCGCAGCTCTCCTTGACGGCGTGGCCGAATGCGATGCCGTGCTGACCTCCGGGGGCGTCTCTATGGGGGACTTCGACTACGTGAAGGTCGTGCTGGACCGGATCGGCGAGATGCGCTGGATGCAGGTGGCGATCAGGCCGGCCAAGCCGCTGGCCTTCGGCCTGGTCGAGGGGGTGCCGGTGTTCGGCCTGCCCGGCAATCCGGTCTCGTCCATGGTGTCCTTCGAGTTGTTCGCCCGTCCCGCCCTGCGTGCCATGTCGGGTCATGTGGACCTTGAGCGACCGCGGGTCCAGGCCCGGGTCGTGGGAGGGCTCCAGCGCCATGCCGACGGAAAGGTCCACTTCGGGCGAGTCCTGGTGGAGTACCGGGACGGGCGGTACCTGGCGGCCTCTTCCGGGGGCCAGGGTTCCCACCAGTTGACCGCTATGGCGACCGCCACGGGGCTGGCGGTCCTACCCGATGGCGACGGGGTGGCCGACGGTGACCTGGTCGAGGTCATCCTGCTGGGCTGAGCAGCGTGGGGAGGTTCCGACCCCGCTGACCGGCCGTTCGGGGCCCTAGGCTTGGAGCCGTGGTTCGACAGCTGATCGACACCTTCGGGCGTGTCCACCGTGACCTGCGGATCTCGGTGACCGACCGCTGCAACTTCCGCTGTACCTACTGCATGCCTGCCGAGGGACTGGAGTGGCTTCCCCGGGAGGAACTCCTCACCTTCGAGGAGATCGAACGGGTCGCACGCCTGATGGTGGAGCGCCACGGTGTGGACAGCATTCGACTCACCGGTGGCGAGCCGACGGTCCGGGCCAAATTGTCCACGCTGGTCGGGATGCTGGCGGACCTTCCGGTGGACCTGTCGATGACGACGAACGGGGTGACGCTGCGGGCACAGGCCGGCGACCTCTCGGCGGCCGGCCTGAAGAGGATCAACATCTCGCTCGACTCGCTGCGCGCCGACCGCTTCGCCGAGCTCACGTTGCGCAACGACCTGGGCCGCGTGCTGGACGGGATCGATGCGGCGATCCAGGCCGGACTGGATCCGGTCAAGGTGAACGTTGTCGTGATGCGGGACGTGAATGACGACGAGATCGTGGACCTGGCTCGTTTCGGTCGGGACCGCGGCGTGGAGGTCAGGTTCATCGAGTTCATGCCGCTCGACGCCGACAAGTCCTGGTCGGATGGCGCGGTGGTCGGTCGAGATGAGATCGTGGCCCGGATCGCCGAGGCCTTCCCGCTGGAGCCGGTGGACCGAACGTCGGCGCCGGCCACCCGCTACCGGTACCTGGACGGTGCTGGTTGCTTCGGTGTGGTGGCCAGCGTGACCCGCAACTTCTGCGACACGTGCGACAGGATCCGCCTCACCGCCGACGGCCAGTTCCGGAACTGCCTGTTCGCACTGGATGAGTTCGACCTGCGGTCGCTGCTTCGTTCGGGTGCCTCTGACGACGATGTGAGCGACCTGCTGCAGCGAGCGGTGGCCGCCAAGTGGGCGGGCCACGGGATCTCCAGCGTCAACTTCATCCGGCCGAGCCGATCGATGTCCCAGATCGGCGGCTGAGCAGCGTGGCAAGTCCGGGCTTCACGCATCTTGATGCCGAGGGTCGGGCCCGGATGGTCGACGTCGCCGACAAGGAGGTGACGAGGCGCAGGGCGGTGGCCCGGGCCAGGGTGACCATGCAGGCTGCCACCGCCGAGGCGCTGGCGGGTGGGACGGTGGCCAAGGGCGACGTCCTGGCCGTTGCGCGTGTCGCAGGCATCCAGGCGGCGAAGCGGACCTCGGAACTGATCCCGCTCTGCCACGCCCTGATGCTCAGCTCGGTCCGGGTGGACCTCGTGGTCGGCCCGTCATGGGTCGACATCGAGGCGGTCACCGAGACCGTGGACAGGACCGGGGTGGAGATGGAAGCGCTCACGGCCTGTTCTGTGGCCGCCCTTACCGTCTACGACATGTGCAAGGCGCTGGATCGCTCGATGCAAATCGAGACCCTGGGGCTCCATGAGAAGTCGGGTGGACGGTCCGGAGACTGGCGTCGGACGGATTGACCTGCTTCGCGCTCTGAGCGCGAGGATTCGCGCTCAGAGCGCGTGGAGATCCACCATTCTGCAGTGATCAACAACTACGGTGCCCTCGTGCGTCACGGCCTAGAGAGAGGGAGGACCCGGTGCTGATCCTGCTGGGTTTGGGAGTGCTGTGGATGGCGGTCCTGCTGCCACCGATCATCCGTCATCGCAACGCCTTGGCGCGTCCCGTGCTCACCCTCGTGGCAGCCGGGCGCGGTTCCGTCAGGTTCGACCCCACCCGCCTGCGGTCGGCTGGTGCCGCAGCGACAGCCGTTCCCGTGGGCGCCGGATCGGCCCGACGCCGACGCCGTGACCTCCTGGTCGCCCTGGGCGGGATGGCTGTGTTCACGTTCCTGGCCGGCG
>ENA-ORXI01001880-ORXI01001880.1-sediment-metagenome-genome-assembly--contig:-NODE-1880-length-15867-cov-16.409626_pt1 | contig 15867 bp, 11 predicted proteins | sample MGYA00237861_ERZ511468 | MGnify/ENA primary metagenome ERZ511468 (study PRJEB26299, sample SAMN06266213) | sediment metagenome | isolation source: Hudson Canyon methane seep mesocosm | place... | reverse complement strand
GGAAAACCTCAGTTGAATAATCAATTCTAGCTTATTAATGACATATCAACCACAAAGTACACGATGAAGCTATTTATCTCTTACTGTTGTTTTAAAATAACTGTAACTAATTGATTTATATTGATGATCCTAAATTGAGAATTGCTGGCGTAATCCTTAGTCAAACAAAGTTTTCAATAGTTATGAGTTATATTTTCAACACTTAATGGTGACATAGCCTAGCAATAAGAATAACTCAGGAATTAACTGATTTTTTATAAACCTGTGGTTTGTATAGAGCCATATTAATTATTAAGTAATATTCGTAAGGCTAGTCGTGTTCGATAAATTTATTAAACAGCCTAATAACGGATAAACAAGCTACCTGATATTAAATGATTCATTTGATCATTACTGTTTTCATGATGAACATATTGATTCATATACCCCAGTTCAAAGCGATAGTGACGTTTAGCATCAATAAATAGCCCAAGCCCAGCAAAGGTACGATTTTGCCCGAGGCCGTTGTTAGCGCCCCAATCCGTACTATTAATATTTATAAAAGCCTCATCCCACAATGATAGATAAACACGTTCAGAAAACAAGGGATGGGTATATTTTAAAAATTGTCTGAACCGCCATCCGGTATCATTACCATTATTCAGCAAACGTTGCTCCAAACGCGTACGTGTTGCCAGGTTCCCCCAGGAATATGCATCATTCCAGCTTAACTGTTGCCAGATACGATGTTCGTCTGTAGCATCTTTTCCTAAAGGTGAAGTATTGATCCAGGCATATCCTAGCCATACACTGAATTTATTTGATAACTTATAACCTATACCGGGTCGAATAATACTCTGTCCCAGTCTATCAGCATCATTAAATAAGCGCGCCTGACCTTCCATCCACCATTGCCATTTGCTCGACCCTGAATCTGAGTTAATAAAACTTCCCTGACCTTGAATTGTCCCCCAGGCACCAAAATCATCGACAGTCTCTGCTTTACTATCCGACTCAGGAAATACTGTCAATAATAAACAAGCAAATAGGGTGAGTGGTTTTAAAAAGTAATTATTCATCATTAGAATCCATTAGATATTATTAGTTTGTGCGCCAGAATGTAACCCTTTGGCAGCGGATTATAAATTTTTATTAATGCTGTTTATTAAATATATTTATTTTAATTAATAGTATTAACCATGCTATCTTAAAACATTAAGAAAATAAAGTTATAAGCTAGAAAAATCAACTTTAATTTTTTCAAAGGCCTTAGTCCTTATCAATAGTGATTCTGCAGGATTTTTCGTCCAGATTTCTTCACAAAACCATGGAGCGATATGCTTTCACCAAGTGGGTGAAAGCTAACAAACTAGATTTGTTCTCGTCTTCAATAGTTTGAGAATGAATTTAGCGATCAACTGATTTTTTAGGTTCAACAGATAATACAGATTTTATGATTGCTGCAGAGTATTTCGGTTCCTCCAAAACCAGAGAATCAGGTGCTGAACTTGAAGGTATATTTGATAACCCCAACTATTGGCAAACATTGAAGCATCATTGACCTCTGCCCCTTATGCGGGCTCGTAGTCACTTTAGGTATTCGGGAGATAATTAAGATGTTTCGAAACGTTCTCGTCATAATTTTGTTGTTCGTGAGTTTGCTTGCTGTTTCGGAAGCAGGTGATACTCAAAACATTACTGCTAGCCATATAGAACAGGGTCAGCAAATGGTTGCTTCGCAGGGTATAGACCATGAGAATACGAACCATCATGGAAATCCTGCGTGGTGGTTCATCACAATTCTTACTCTTCAGTGTGTGAGCGGTGCATGGCTCACGAGTCGGCATTTTTTCATCAAAACCAATGGAGATTATCAGCCCGCACTTACGGCACTCCAGATCTTCTCAGCGTTCCTACTTATGGGGACGCTCGTTGCCCAGCTCTGGGTGCACGGAGATCCGACGGCCTACCATGCCACCATGCATCATGAGTTGTTCACCCTCAAGATGCATGGGTTCATGTACAGCATCAATCTGCATTTCTTGGTGAACGACCTTTTTATGGCATTTTTTTTCGGAATTGCAGCGAAGGAGCTTTGCGAAGCGATCTTCAAGAAAGAGGGTTCTTTGCGAGGCATGAGAGGTTTGCTACCTGGATTAGCATGTCTAGGCGGGGTATTAGGTCCCATGTTGGTGTACAAGTTGCTCAGCACGGAGGCGCAGGCAGATGCCTGGGCGGTTCCATGTGCTACAGATATTGCTTTTGCATGGCTGGGCGCTAGAATGGTATGGGGAGGCAGACACCCAGCCGTCATCTTCTTGTTGGCACTTGCTATCGGGGATGACTTTATCGGAATGGGTATTATTGCGGCATTTTACCCACAAAATGCATTTCATCCCGTGGCACTAGTTTACCTCGGTGGAGGTATCGCTTTGGCATGGCTTTTCCGACGACTCGCATATCATTGGAAATGCTTTCGAAGCTGGGTTCCCTATGCTGTCATTTGTGCACCGTTATGCTGGATAGGACTGCTTCTGGCAGGATTGCACGCAGCCCTAGCGCTGGTGTTTGTTGTTCCGTTTATGCCGATGGCAGGACGGGACGCAGGTATCTTTGCTCCGGGACAAAGCGGTTTCGGTGAGGATACAATAAACCGCTTTGAACACGCCTTTAAGCCTTTCGTAGACGTAGGCTTGTTTACATTTGGTTTGGCCAATGCCGGAGTCGTGTGGATCGGTGAATCTGCCTGGAATCAAGATTCATGGGCAGTTTTTCTCGGTCTGGGCATTGGGAAAACCGTGGGGATCACCTTATTCACAATTGTGGGATGTGTCGTCTTGCGACTTCGTATGCCTATTGATGCTAAATCTGGGGTGGCCATGGTCTGGCAAGACGTGCCAGTCATCGGAATCCTGGGGTCCATGGGCTTCACAGTGGCGCTATTCGTGGCTGATGCTGCAGGTGGTGATGCGGGCTTGAAGCTCGGTGCCTTGGCCAGTGTCGTCTATTTGGTGCTCGGGATCGCCATTGGCAAAAGGGTGTGCAAACCCATAGCAACAGATTGACCGAAAACGGTTTGAGAATTTTATCATCTGCATCAGGACTGTAAAAATGGTTACTGAGAGGACGTATCCTTAGTAACACGAACTAAAAAACAAACTCGTCAAAGCTTTGTTTCAAATTGGGAAGGTATCCAGTGCCAATAATTAATAAGACAATTCGAAATCAATCTTCCCATTTATTTCGTCAAATTACCTGTTTTTTAAAAACAATAACCTACAAAAAACAATAGTCCCATCACATGAAAAAACCATCGTTTAATACCCTGTTGTTTAATCTATTGCTATTGATACCAAGCTCGGTATTCAGTGCCGAAACGAGCATTAACACTCTGGATCTGACTGACCATATTTCTGGCTACTTGGCTTTATTGATTTTTTTTATAGCTTACACTTTAGTGGTTTTTGAAGAAAAGTTACATTTACAAAAATCTAAGCCCATTTTAGTGGCAGCCGGGATTATCTGGGCTATTATTGCTTATGTTTATAAAACTCACGGTTTAAGCGATATTTCCAGGCAGGCACTTGAACACAACTTTCTTGAATACACCGAATTATTCTTTTTCCTGTTAGTTGCCATGACCTATATTAGCGCCATGGTAGAACGCAATGTATTCCAAGCGTTACATCATAAACTGGTATCCAAAAAATTCAGTTATCGGCAACTTTTCTGGATTACAGGATGGGCAGCATTTTTTATTTCCCCAATAGCCGATAATCTGACCACAGCCCTAATTTTGGCAACTGTAGTTTTAACTGTGGGGGCATCCAGACCCGAATTTGTCGCTATTGCCTGTGTCAATATTGTAGTTGCAGCTAATGCTGGCGGTGCCTTTAGTCCTTTTGGCGACATTACCACACTGATGGTATGGCAAAAAGGCATTTTAGACTTTGCCACTTTTTTTAAATTGTTTATTCCTGCCGTTCTTAATTTTGTAATACCTGCCGCTATTATGCATTTCTATTTGCCTAAAGACAGCCCAACGGCATTACCAGAAGAATCAAAGGTTAACATCAGTCATGGTGGAATAGTTATCGTTCTATTGTTTTTGGCAACTATTGGAACCTCCATTTTCTTTCACCAATTCCTGCACCTACCTCCAGCTATAGGCATGTTAATGGGATTAGGTTATTTAAAAATGTTTGGTTATTACCTGCGCATCAAATTCAAACGCGAAGAATCTTCTTTTGATATTATCCCTGGTTCAGAAAGTACTGACAGCGCTTTCGATGTTTTCAGCCACATTGCGCAATCTGAGTGGGACACTTTATTTTTCTTTTATGGTATTGTTATGGTCGTCGGCGGGCTGGGGTTTATGGGGTATTTATCTCTAGTTTCAGAGTTTATGTATGGTGATTTAGGCCCCACTACAGCCAATATATTGGTAGGATTCCTATCAGCTATCATTGATAACATTCCCGTTATGTTTGCGGTATTATCAATGAATCCAGAGATGTCAGAAAGCCAATGGCTACTCGTCACATTAACCGCTGGAACAGGAGGCAGCTTACTGTCTATTGGCTCTGCCGCAGGTGTTGCATTAATGGGGCAAGCGAGAGGTTTTTATACCTTTTCCAGTCATTTAAAATGGATGCCAGTCATCGCACTAGGCTATTTCGCCAGTATTCTTACCCACCTGATGCTAAATACCTGATTAATAATATAAATGCCTATATACACACTGCAAGTTATATCCTAATAGCCTTCATATTATTCACTGGTATTTTTCTGCTTACTATTCCGCAACAAAATGCTCATTAAGAAAACGGTTACATAAATCAGCAACTTGGTCTTGTTGATTTAAAGTAAAGTCAATGAATGCTGATGCAATGGGGGATAACTGTTTTGTATTGTGATGAACCACATACCAGCTTCTTATCAATGGAAAATGCTGAACATCCAGCTCTACCAGACATTCTGTTGCAAGTTCCAGGGTAACACTATGCCGGGATACTGCTGATATCCCTAAATCAGCCATCACTGCTTGTTTAATGGTTTCTGTGCTTCCCAGTACCATGCTCGGCGATAATGTCACATTATGGGATTGAAAAAAATTCTCCATAGTTTGACGGGTACCTGAACCTGCTTCTCGAAAAATGAAAGCGTACTTTTGTAAATCAATGAGCGGAATTTTTTTCTGCAGTGCCAGCGGATGAGAGGGGTTGGCAATAAGAACAATAGGGTTGTCAACAAAGGGGTGTGAGGTTAACGGCATTGATTCAGGAACCAGTCCCATAATGACTAAATCATCATCATTGTCTTTTAAGCGCTGAATAATTTGACTTCGATTAACGACTTCTAACTGTATATTGACCTTTGGATATAGCTTATGAAATGCTCCTAATAAATGTGGCGTAAAATATTTAGCACTGGTTACCGCTGCAAGACTAAATTCACCCTCTAGCCCTCCCCTCATTGCGCTTAATGTCATATTCATACTATCTATACGCTCAAATAGATCGATACAAAAACGATCAAGTTCCTGTCCAGCTGGTGTTAAGAATAGTTTTTTTCCTATTTTTTCTAGCAAAGGTAAATTCAGGCTATTTTCCAACTGTTTAATTTGAATACTGACTGCAGGTTGTGTCAAGTGCAACTTGTTTGCTGTCTCCGTGTAGCTCATTGATATAGCAAGCTGCTGAAAAATTCTTAATTGATGTAGAGTTGCCCGCATTACATTTACCTATAAATATTTATATATGATAAACATTATATATATTTATTATTATAAATCTATATAATTAGTTATTATAACTAGCATAGGTTGCGGAATTCCTAAGCAGTTAAGGAAAAACAACTAGAAAAAAGTTAAATCTTACACTTATCTGAAAAATTTTATTCCGTCACCCCCAAGCACACTCTCAACTAAATTTAATGACAAAATGCTCACTATCGAAGAATCCATCCAGCGTATACAACAAGGTGGTGTAGTAGCAATTCCAACAGAAACAGTTTACGGCCTAGCGGCTGATGCCTCGCAGGAGAAGGCCGTAAAGCGTATTTTTTCCATAAAAGGCAGACCTGCAGATCATCCATTAATTGTTCATATCGGCTCAGTTGCACAAGTTCATGATTGGGCTGAAGATATCCCCGATATATTCTGGCCATTAGCTGAGCATTTCTGGCCAGGTCCATTAACCTTTATTTTGAAAAAAAAACCACAGGTCAACAAGTTAATCACTGGCGGGCAAGATACCATTGCCTTAAGAATCCCTTCTCACAAAAAAGTATTGCAATTATTAGTTACTTTAAAATGTGGCTTAGCAGCACCTTCAGCCAACCGCTTTGGTCATGTCAGTCCGACCACTGCCCAACATGTTATTGATGAATTAGGCGACGATATCGATGGAGTTATTGACGGTGGAGCCTGTGAAGTCGGTATTGAATCGACCATTCTGGATTTAACTATTAAACAGCCGCAAATTTTACGTCCTGGTCAAATAAGTCATCAACAGATAGAAGGTTTTTTAGGTCTGTTCCTGTCGACAATGAAACAACAAAGCCCCCGTACCCCCGGCATGTTAAAGGCACATTATGCGCCAAGAACACCTCTGGTTTTAGTGGAAAAATCAGCACTGGAAAGCCAGTTAATAAAATTACTGAACGGTAATTTAAGAATCAATGTATGGTCAGACTCTCATCCACAGCAACAACATGAAAATATTTTTTGGCAGCCCTCGCCAATTGACAGTAACAAATTTGCCAAAGTTCTTTATCATCAACTACGTCAATTTGATCAGACTTTTGCAGATATTACCTTAATTCAGTGTCCTCCTGAGCTACCCGAGTGGTGTGGTGTAATTGATCGTTTAACGCGAGCAGCAGCACATTTTTCACTTAATTCTTCTTCCTAGACTTAATACTCAGTCCAGCTATGCGATAAGGGAATACTTTCACAGTCACTAAAGCACTGCGCCCCAAAAAATATTAACACATACAGAGTTAACATTATTTTTCAGCCACACCCGTTTCGCTTCTTATATATGAAGTGATGTCTGAAAGTAAAAATATTCAGAATCATTTTTATTGTCGGACGAATTCGTTGCATTTTTAGCAAAGTCACCTTTAAATAAGTGTGCCCAGCCTGCTTCCAAAGTCATGAGTTTAGGCATAACTTTCCAGCGTAAGCGCACTTCCGTCTGTTGGCCAATAAAACTGCCACTTTGTCCTGTTTTATCGCGTAACCCACCACCAATCCAGCTATCCTTACTTTCTACCAGCCAATGAGCACGGTGTGCGATAAACCCCGATAAATTCTGACTAGGCTTAATTTTTAAGCGAATACCAGGTGTATTAATATTGCCACGTGCAAAGCTTCCCCAAATACCTGTTGGACCATATTCAAAGCGTCGTGCACCATAAAGTGTTTCAAAACGATTATTGTTATCATCACGGGGATTACGATCACCACTGGCATAATCATATTGTAAAATCAACTGTGGTTGCCAGGGGAAATCAAAGCTATACCCTAGTGCAAGATGTCCGAAATAGGCAAAATGATCCAGATGGTTTTTATCAGTAGTCGATGTTGTTGCATATGAGCTCCCTCTTTGCACAACAGCTTCTATTTCAAAATCAAATTGTTTGGGCTGTGCTTTCTTAAACCAACGGAACCCGGAACTAAAAAGCTTACGATTTTTTGTCAGTGTGTCCTCGCTATCTTCCTCATTCAAGTAATATAAATACAGTTCAGCAGTACTGTTTAAAGGCAATTTGCTGATACTTAAAAACTACCCGCAAAAACACGCGAAAAACTTTCCTGATCAAATTTAGCTCTTCCCGCTCTTAATGATACTTGATCACTGGGTAGGCGAGACACGGGTAAAACTACAAAATTACGCCAATGCCAATGGTTAGTATTTCGAATGATAGTGTCAATACCGGTAAAGTTATTCAGTGTATTGCGAAAGCGGTTGCGTGCTACCAGGCGGCGGCTTCCCACATTCATAGTTTGTCGCCCGGCATTAATGCTAAAACCTAAACCACTATCTAACAGATTATCAGTCTGCCACGTTAAGTATGCTTGTACCAGGTCAGTTTGATTGACTAAGGTGGTGTTAACTGGAGTATTACTACCTTCCAGCGCAATGCGCGAATCAATAAATTCAGCTCCTACCCGAAATTGATTATATGTTATACCTATAAAAACATTGGTGCGAAAGGCAAGAATCTGATCACCTCCGTCGGTATTTTTTGTAAACGTATTATCATAACCTTCGTACCGTGTACGATGGTCTATTTTAACGCTTAACCACTGTGGAAATTGCAGTTGCTTCTGCAACTTCCAGTTTTCAGTTGCACTAGTTAAATTGCTATAACTGCTAAGGGCCAAAATACAGCACCCAACCAAGCTTAATTTATTCACGTAATATCCATTATCTTCCATAAATAAAGTAAATATACCACTCTGAGCGAGTAAAAGTAGAGCATAGAAATGATTACTCATTTGATTGATTTGCTTTTGCTGAGCCTGAAAAATTTTCCATATTTCTTCCATGGTTTGCGGTTTGCTTAAATCAGAATCGGCATATGCACAACCACTCATAATAGAAAAAGCCGCAACGTTACACAATTGCTGCTTAAATTTATTCATATTCATTCCACAATTAAAAGATAAGTATGTATTTGAAATACAAATCGTTATCAATTGTAATAAATAATCGTCTTTTTATCTTTGTTCGCCTTTCAGTACTTATTCGTTACATCAATCAGTTTTTGTCATCAAACTGTAATAAAACCTCGTTAATATCCCCACTAATATTTTTAACTATAGCAAAGGTAAAGCCTATGTTTTTGATCTCTCGTTACAGATTATTTTATCTGTTTTTTGTAGCAACGCTGTTTGTTACGCCAGTGTCAGCAACCGACTCGACTGCACTGGGCAAACTACTCATGGAAAAGGGGTTCTTTACTCAACATGAATTAAACAGACTGGAAAAAGGTATTTCAATTGAACAACTTCTTCTAGAAAAAGGTTTAATAAATCAAGAAGAAATGAACTCTGTTGAAAAGCAACAGACACCTGGAGCAGTATTATCAAGCACTGATCAAGAAGAACTTGAAACCAGTCTTTTTGAAAAATTGACCAAGAAAATTGAAGATGATGCTCCTTTTGACGCGGGTTATGGTAAAAATGGTTTTTTTATAAAATCTAAAGATGGTAACTGGGCGACTAACTTGAGATGGCGCGCCCAGATGCGTTACACCAACCCTTATCGTTCAGATCCTCGCCAATATGATGATTTCACTAATGCTGACCAAAGCACTTTTGAATTACGTCGTGTTCGTATGAAAATAGGCGGACATGGTTATCAACCTTGGTTAAAATACTACTTCGAAGTCGATTTACAACCTACCCGTGACTCTGAAGATAGCTCAACAAATGCAAGTACCCGTTTAATTGATTGGCGCTTGACAATGGACAAATATAAATGGTTATCTGTTCGTGCTGGTCAATGGAAAATCAACTACAACAGAGAGCGTGTTGACTCTTCTGGTAGACAAACTTTCGTTGAACGTTCAATTGTCAACAGGGCTTTTACAGTCGATCGTCAAATGGGGGTTATGGCTTTTGGACGATTATTCCCAGGAACTCTTGCTGATATGAACTATTACGCAGGTGTATTTAATGGTGAAGGTCGCGGTGTAAAAAATGATGATAGCGACATGATGTATATGGGTCGTTTGCAATGGAATTTCTTAGGACGTGAGCTTAAATGGCGTCAATCAGATGTTGGGTTCTCTGAAAAACCAGCCGGTAATATCGCCTTTGCTGCTGCGACTACAACAGGTAAATGTACTCGCTGGTCATCAAGTGGCTGTGGAAATTTAGATGGATTTAGTAAAGTGAGCGCTGCGACAGCAGGACAATATAAAATTGACCAAATGATGGAAGAAACAGCCTTCAAATGGCGTGGTTTTGCTTGGCAACAAGAACTTCACTGGAAGAGAATATCAGACCGTGTGAATGACACTGAAAGTCAGATGGTAGGTGGTTATGCTCAAGCTGGCTATTTCTTTCATGACTTGATTCCAGTAGTACCTAAAAATATGGAAGTGGCTTTCCGCTACGCATTTGTGGATGAAGCGAACGAACAAGATATTTCATTGAGTAATACTCGTCAAGAGTTTACTGGTGCCATTAACTATTTTATTAGTGGTCACAATAACAAGCTGACTCTGGATGTTTCGCACCTTACGCTGGATGATGCATTTCTTAATAAAGACATTTCAGATCAACGAGTCCGTTTTCAATGGGATGTCTCGTTCTAAAACGCAATTAGTCTAATAGACTTTAGATAAAAGCCGTCAATAGCTCTCTGCATTGACGGCTTTTTTTTTGCTGTCAACATAACAGGCAACTGAACAGTAGCCCGGATAATTCATGAGGGGAATGGATTTTCAGGGAAATCTGGCAAAAAAGCCTGGACTAAATCGCGAAAGGCATAGCAGGCTCTGGCTTGAGTGATTTTGTTCAGGATTTGAAGCCAGATTTTTTTGAAAACCATTCAGGTACAAACTGGATTTTCGTAAAACTATCTAAAATAAAGATAAGCCTATGAATTCAATAAAAAATATCAATTTTAGACACCGCCCTCATGAAATATCCGGGGTAGCTCCCGCTAAAACATTCTGTCTGACTGAAAACACATAATTCTACATTTAAAGACCAATTGAGAATGAGAAATAGGAATGAAATAGGGGGCTTTCTTTTTTTCTGCAAATAACAAGACCCTCCGATCTTTGCAAAACGGCTCAATCAATCAGTCGCAATATAGCACACTGCTTAAAAAAGAAACTGTCACTAAAAAAGATATGGATGATGTCAGTGTAAAACTGAACAAAAAAGGCCTACAGTTTGCAACAGCTGACAAACAATTCAAACTAAAAATTGGTGCTCGCTTACATGCAGATGCATCATTCCATGGCGGTGATAACGACCTGGATTCAGGGGAACGAGCGACTAACGGAACAGAGATTCGCCGTGCTCGAATCTATTTAAAAGGCGTGATGTGGGAAGACTTTAAATACATATCTGAATTTGATTTCGCTGATAACGATGTAGCCGTTAAAGACTTATTTGTAACTTATACAGGTCTTGATTGGCTTGAACTGACAGTGGGTCATCAAAAACAATCAATCAGCATGGAATTGCAAGAAAGTTCAAATGACATTATGTTTACTGAGCGTTCTTTGGTGAATACCATTACTGGTCACGCTTTTGACCGTGCGATCGGCATACATGCGAAATCAAAAGGAAAAGACTGGTCTGCACAAATTGGTGCTTATGGTGAATCAGTTGGAGCAAGTAAAGTTGCAGGTGATGAAGGTTGGGGTATGACGTCGAGGGTAACTTACTCGCCAATCAATACCAAGGATCAAGTTGTTCATTTAGGTGCATATGGTGGTTTTAGAGAAACAAATGACAATAATGATATTTTAAATGGTACTAAGAATACTGATATAAAATATGAAACAACTCATTTATCTAATTTATACTTAACCAATGCTAACGATATTGCAAATGCTGAAAACCTTTCAATAGCGGGTTTTGAAGCGGCTTATATGCAAGGCCCTTTCTCTGTACAAGGCGAATATGCACAGTCCTGGTTATCACGTGATGGCGCGCCAACCTTAGATTTTAATGCTTTTTATGTACAAACAGGTTGGACATTAACAGGCGAGTCTCGTTCTTATAAAGGCTCTGACGGTGAATTCAAACGCTTAAAACCAGCTAAAAACTTCAGTTTAGGAAGTAATGGTGGTTGGGGTGCCTTAGAGCTAGCGGCACGTTATGACCAAGCAGATATAAATTCGAATGACCTGAACGGCGGTAGTGAAAAAGCGGTAACCGTTGCTCTAAACTGGTACTTAAACGAAAACCTACGAGTGATCGCTGATTACCGCAGAGCAATTGATGTTAGCAATAACGGAACATTTGCTGGTGAAACTGATGCAGGTAATCTTGAAGAGATTGGCGCATTCTCTCTACGTGGACAATGGGCATTCTAATTTTATCTAACATTGCTTAGGCCGGTGAACAGTAAAATATACGAAAACCGTGCAACTTCTAAAACGTTAGAAATGAGTTTGAGTTTATTCGAGATATTAGAATAAACCCAAACTTACTCATAGTAATAATAGCTGGCTGACAGACTCTTTACGACATTTTGTCATCTGAAAACCAGCCCAGTTTTTGATGTCATTTAACGACCGTACCAACAACGATCAAAGCAGGTGCTTTAATATCTTTATCCGCCATCATAGTGGTAAGGTTTTAAGAGTAGCCGCTGATTAGCTGTAGTACCTTGTTGAATAAGTGCAGCAGGATGCTTTTCTGAGCATCCATTATCAATCAAAGGTTGACATATTTTTTCCAGTCCCAATAACCCCCCTATAAAAGACAATGGTCTGATTTTCTGGAGACAGATGCTGCCAATTCAAATATATTGGGCCAACGTTAAGATGTCCAGTCACAAAAGTACAGGATTGCGCATGATCCTTATGTGTTAAAGGGATGCCAGCATAAGTTTCATATCCAGATGTAACAGTAATACCAGGAACAACCTAAAAATTTCTTCCTTCCTGCACCCGTGTTTCAATTTCGTCCCCACCTTGACCCAAGATAAAAGTGTCTCCGCCTTTAAGGCGAATAACATACTTCCCTTGTTTAGCCAGAGAAACCAACAGCTCATTGATCGACTCTTGCGAAAGACTATTTTTTTTTGTTGTTTACCTACATATTAATGACTGCCCCTAATAACAATGATGCACATACAGTTTGAATTTTCATAATTATCCCCTCACTTTTATTTTCTTTCGAAAAGTCAAAGTAAAAAGCTTTGCTAAATAAAAAATGTCAATAAAAGCATCGATTCGATATAATAGCTGATCGCTATTAAATGAGTTTTATCATTTACCGAATTTAAAAATCAAATAACCCAAGCCAACTCCCTAAATATTAGTTGTTCAATTTTATTTGAAAAAAAAGTAGTGATTCGATATTATCAAAAGCAATATTTAAACCTAGGTCACAAGCATAAAGATTAGTACTTAACCGAAATAAAGCCTTTGATGATTAAACCAATTTACATTCAAATTCAATTTATCAAACCCATTCTATGAAACTTATCATTGCAATTATCAATCCCTACAAAGTAGAAGAAGTCCGTTCATCTCTGGTTGAGACAGGTATTAACGGCATGACAACAACCGATGTAAAAGGGTTTGGCCGGCAAAAAGGTCATAAGGAGCTTTATCGAGGTGCAGAATACATTATAGATTTTCTGCCAAAAACCCGATTAGAAATTGTAGTTGCAGATGACAGGGCCAATGAAATTATCGAAATAATTGTTAAAACTGCTGCCACTGGAAAGATTGGGGATGGAAAGATATTTGTTATTAACCAGGATCAAATTATTCGTATAAGAACTGGCGAAACTGCTGAAGATGCAATATGAACATTGATTAACCATCAGCTCAGTCAAATACTGTTTTATCAGCATCATTCTTCCAAAAAAACAAGTGTCAAGTCAATATTGATTTGACAGGTTTTAGGTATTATCATTAGATTTCAAATCAAATCAAATCAAATCAAATCAAATCAAATCAAATCAAATCAATAAAAGCATATTCGTTCCTTCGAAGTAACAAAGGTTAAATTTATTTATTGTTATCGCTACCCTGCCTAAAACCGTCATCTTGGCAGGGATGCCGAGATCCAGTGACAAGGATGTTAACAACGATCATCGTGAAATGACTGAAGCACATCCCTGTGTTCTGGATACTGGCGTTCCCTGCCAGTATGACGTTTACCTTGGTTTTTCTTGTTACTTGTAGCAGGGTGATTGCTCCGACTTAAAATGCGGATTACCCATGTACTTCAGCCATTTTAAAAACAACGTAAGTTTTGCAATTGCTCTTAAGCCCTCTCTTGCTGGGTTTGGGTCGACTGCATGGATGCAGAAGATAGAGCAATGCAGGAGCAATTGCCGAGAGGAGGCGTTAAAATAATTATTTTTGCTTATTTTCTTTGTTTTTAAAAACCAAGAGAGAAAGAATGTTGAAAAAGAGATGTTTTTGATTTCTCCTCACTCCACCCTCTCCAGCAAGACAGGGCCTATGAGCCTTCGGGTATGACACGCCATATAGCATTGCAGTTTCTTTATCCTAATTTGGCGGAGACTCATGGGTAATCAGCATCTTAAACCGTGGCGGCCACCCAACTACAAGTAACAATATTCTTTTTATGGGGCGCAGGCTTCAGCCTGCGCCCCATAATATAAAAATGAAACCGGTTAACGTTTGTTACTTAGAAGGTATTCTTTTTTACCGTTTTGTTAATCATGTGTATCACCCTACTTAAAAAAATTATTAAAGGTAATTACAATGACTGAAAAACGAGACCTCATGGATATTCGCATCACTAAACAAGACTACGAATAATTTACTAAACATTGAAAAATACTATAGTTAAAGCGGAGAAAGTCTATGAAACTTAATTTGATTGCTGCAATGCTAATATTATCCTGCTTTTCTAGCCCATAATTTTCGACTACATAAATATTCAGAGACCTGATGGCTAAGGCGGTACCTTCAGGCAAATGTGAACCCCTCAGCTAAAGCTGAAGAAACTGCTAAAAACCTATAAATCAAAAGGTCTTCTAAAAAGTTTTGCCAAACACAAGGCTATGACTGAAGCTTAGAACAAGTAACCAGCAATGAATGCTCTGATGAAAAAGGCTTACAGAAATGTTATTTAAAAGACGTCACAGTGCAGTACAAACGGATTAACCCAGGATCAGTAGAGATGGCTTCCTGGTAAAGGTTAAAACAGCTAAATCCACACCCATGACTTACACATCTGACGATAGCCTTTGTGGGCTGTCACTTAATTAAATGTAACACCCTCAAGATACATAAAATATTTCACTTTTTTGAGAGGCTCTTTGTTTATTCGCTTTTAGTCTAGTTTTGAATTCAACAGAGAATTAGCATCGTAAACAATTCCATCGGCACCTTCTTTTTCTTTCAACAACTTTATTGTTATAGAAGTAAAAGTATTGGTGTGAACATAAGGTATTTTTGCTCTGCCACGAGCTCTAGTGCTTACTTTCTCTGCCGTTCCAGCAGCATCGGATGTATCACTTTGTACTATCTTAAAAAAAGAATAGCTGTCTTTAACAGCAATTTTGGCTGCTTTCTGTAAAACATAATTCTTCCGAGTTTCAGTATCTGTATGAGCATTACCCGTAAATCTAATTTTCCAAACACCATCTTCCAACTGTGTTTGAGAAAACCCTCTATCCCCCGTCCAATTGGATTTTTCAGTATCATAAGTTGTTGCACAACCTATTGCCATCATATTGACAACAGCCAACCCAATTAAAAACCTTTTTTTCATATCTTCCTCCACTATAATTTTCTAAATTTCTCATTCTATTATTATCTGCATCAACTGCAGATAATAATAGTCAGCCTTTTTTCAATACGAAAATGTTAGTTCCAGCTACACCATGAGATGAGCATAATACACAATCCAACATTCAAACACAAATGAGATTTGTTCGTATTAGCACTAACTGTCCATCCCTTCATCCATGATTAAGCCTACCGTAATAAGAAGCGATATTATTCATAACGCCTAAACCCGAATTTTATCCCAATATTGCTTCAAGGTCATTCCCTAACACTCCTCACCTCTTTGGCTGGCAAGAAAAACAAGGAAGATCAGATTGTGGTGTTAAATTGTACATGGCTATGTACAAACCACAGGTTGCTTCCATTCTGTCTCTCAAAACACGGCGTGAATACATCCGTGTAGCCTTG
>ENA-ORXI01001878-ORXI01001878.1-sediment-metagenome-genome-assembly--contig:-NODE-1878-length-15877-cov-5.476392_pt1 | contig 15877 bp, 18 predicted proteins | sample MGYA00237861_ERZ511468 | MGnify/ENA primary metagenome ERZ511468 (study PRJEB26299, sample SAMN06266213) | sediment metagenome | isolation source: Hudson Canyon methane seep mesocosm | place... | reverse complement strand
AAACAAAATTAAGATGTCCGAAAAGATTTTTTAATATTAGGATGAATCAAAGAATCAGAATTTACATAAATATGATAAAAAGATTCACCATCAAGTTGAGTCTGAAAATCAATTTCCTGAATTTTTTGTAATTCTTCAGGAGAAGCATTTAACACCAATTCATCTAATTGTTGTAGATTTTTACGCTCTTCAGTATTCATTAATTTTTGATTAGAAATTTTCATTTATGAGTAAAAGTTGCCATATTAGACTAATTACTAAATTTACTATCACAATTTTAGAGAAAATATAATAGAACAATTTTGATAGGCTCAATATGGAGACAAAAAATATTGGACTTCGAGGCATAGAAGTTGCAGATACAAAAATATCCAATATTGATGGAGAAAAGGGCAAATTAATTTACCGTGGATTTGATATCCTAGACCTTACAAAAAATTCAACATTTGAAGAAACGGCTTATCTTTTACTTTACGATAAATTGCCAACCAAACAGGAATTAAATGAATTTAATGCCAAATTGGTAGAAGCAAGATACATTCCAAAACAAATGCAAAAAAATATGGGAAATTGGAGGGGAGATGCAGATCCTATGGATATGCTTCAAGCATTTGTATCAGCACTTGCAGGATATTACGATGAAGAGTTTTCTAACAAGAATGCAAGTTATGAAAAAGCAATAAATTTAGTTGCAAAAGTTCCAACAATTATTGCAAGTTGGCATAGAATTAGAAATGGTTTAGAAATTATTGATCCAGATTCATCATTAAGTCACGCTGCAAATTTTCTATACATGATGTCAGGAGAAAAACCAGATACTGAAGTTGAAAAAATATTTGATATTTGTCTAATACTTCATGCAGATCATACATTTAATGCATCAACATTTACTGCAAGACAAGTTGCATCTACAAGGGCACATATGTATTCAGCAGCAAGTGCTGCAATTGGTGCACTTAGTGGGGAATTACATGGAGGGGCAAATACGGAAGTCATGAAAATGTTATTGGAGATAGGTGAAGTAGATAAAGTTGAATTATGGATTAAAGAAAAATTAATTCAAGGAGAAAAAATAATGGGTATGGGTCATGCAGTTTACAAAACATATGATCCTAGAGCGCAAGTGTTAAAAGAATTATCAAGAAAATTAGCTGCTAAAAGTAATGAGCAATGGTTTGATGTGACTGAAAAAATTGAAACGTTAACAATTTCAGAAATGAAATTACAAAAAGGAAAAGATATCTATCCAAATGTGGATTTGTATAGTGCATCAATTTATTATATGTTAAAAATTCCAGTTGATCTCAATACCCCAATTTTTGCAATTTCAAGAGTTGCAGGATGGGCAGCCCACATTATTGAGGAAAAATTTGCAGAGGCAGCACCAAAAACTGCACTATACAGGCCAAAAGCAGTGTATGTAGGAAAATATTGTGGACCTCAAGGATGCGAATACAAAACTTTAGACTTGAGAAAATAATTTTTAATTTCGTGTACTAAGCCATTCTTTTGCTTTAGAATTAACATCATGTTTGTACAAAACTTCAAAAACCATATCATAAAATGTGATACCTTTTTTTTGAGCCTGATCATCTAACCATTTTATTCCATCAGATAATTCAGGATCAAATTCAGAAAATTCAACTAACTCATCTACCATTTTTGAAAAGAATGCCTGAGATTCTGTCATATCTACATCTTTCAATGTATGATCATAAACAGAGTATTCGAAATATATAGACAAAAGAGCATTTTTTGGTTGACAATTGGAGCATATTCTATATTCAGATGGCAATCTGAAAAAAAATTCATGGGTAATTCAAACAAATGAATCAATTGTGTCTCAAACTAGGGTATAGACAGAAAATTATAAAGATAAAATTACAAAAATACAATCAAAATATGTTGCATTACATGTAGCGTTATTTTGGGGAATTGGAACATTTAATATTAAAAACAAAGATTCCATTAAAATAAAATTAGATAAAAAAATAATGTATCAGCAATTAAAAACACAAATACCAATACAAGATGAATTTATAAAAAATAAAATTTATTCAAAGTTTCATAAAACAAAGAAAACTAAAAGTGGAATTTGAACTAATAAATTTACAAAATAACTTAGCAGGAAAATTATTAAAATAAAAGAGATTAAGACCGAAAACGGAAGTTACTCGGTGAGATCTCTTAATTGTAATTACAAATTTGATAAAGCCAATAAACCATAAAACCAATAATTGTTGAATATCATTAACAACACCTGATGTTAATTTAAAGCGATCATATGAAAATTACAATAGATGTTTTAAATTCATGTAAATATTTCAAAAATATCTAAAAACAGCCGTTGAAGTAAATTATTACAGTCAATTTGTTGGTATTAGTGAGAAATAGACGATTAGATTTATTTACTATCTATCTAGAAATGGATCAATTATGGCAAGTATAGACAAAGCAGCAATTGTATTTTCTATTGCAATCGCATTAGTTGGAGTCGCAGTTGCAGCAGTGGGAAGTTCAGTAGATAATTCCCCAGCAGCACCTACCCAACAAATGAGTTCAAGTGCAAATACAGATGCAGCAGAAGCTAAAGCAGCAGCAGATGCAGCAGCAGAAGCAAGAGCTGAAGCAGCAGCAGATGCAAGAGCTGAAGCAGCAGCAGATGCAAGAGCAGCTGAAGCTAAAGCAGCAGCAGATGCTAAAGCAGCAGCAATACAAGCTGAAGCAGCAGCAATACAAGCTGAAGCAGCAGTAGCAGCTAGTGCAGGTCCACAAACACATATCGTGGAAACTGCAATGGGAAGTGGAGCACCAGGATGTGAAACATCTAATGCATGTTACCTACCACAAGACATCACCATCAGTACTGGAGACACAGTACAATGGGATAACGTAGACACCGCAGCACATACTGTATCAGGTGGAAGTCCAGCAAATGGCCCATCTGGAGTATTTGACAGTAGTCTACTAATGGCAGGTGGAGATTATTCTTTCACATTTGATGATGCAGGTAATTATGATTACTTCTGTATGGTCCATCCTTGGATGGTCGGTAGTGTTACAGTTAACTAACCAAAAAAATTTCCTTTTTTCTATTTTATTTTATTTTTACGTATAGTTCGATTGTATGCAACACCAAACCTATGAGTTTCATCTCTAGCAAATTGTAAAATTTTTAGCGATTCTTTATTTTTAGGAATTACAACGGGGTCTTTAATTTTTGGAAGATATACTTCTTCATTTTCTTTTGCCAATGATATGCAAGGTAGCTTTAATCCAAGAGATTTCAAAGATTTCAAAGCTGCGTTTAATTGTCCCTTACCACCATCAATTAAAATTAGATCAGGTAATGTAGAATTTTCTTCTAGTAATCTATAATACCTTCTTTTAATAATTTCTCCAATCATTGCAAAATCATCCCTTCCAGCAATGGTTTTAATTTTGAATTTTCTATATCCAGATTTATTTGGAATTCCACCTATAAAACTAGACATAGAACCAACAGCAAATTCATCACCATGATTAGAAATATCAAAACATTCAATGATATTAGGTAATGTAGGTAAATGCAGAATTTCTTGTAATTCAACTAATCCAGGATTAGCACCTTTGGAATGAATTAATTGAATATTTTTTAAGATTAAATTCATAATATCATTTTTCTTACCTCTTGTAGGAGTCATTATTTTTACATTAAATCCAGATTGTTCAGACAATAGAGATTCCAATAATTTTTGATTTTCAGGAACTTCACTAACAATTATAAATTTTGGAATTTTGTGTGTCGAATAATACTGATAAAGAAAATTTGAAAATGAATTATCACCAACTAAATCAAAAAAGAATTTATCACTATCTCTGATCACACCATTAATCATTCTAAAATTCATTATTGTTGCAGTTTGTTCTTGAATTCCAATACCAAAATATTCCTCATCAGAATTTTTTACATACTCCATTTTTTGTTTAGTTTGAAGACTTCCAAGCCTAATCAGCGTATCACGAATATCTTTTGCACGCTCAAATTGTTGAGATTCAGCAGCCTGATGCATTTCATCTTCTAATTTCTTTGTAAAAATTTTAGTATCATTTTTACCCTTAAGAACATCTTCTAATTTTTTTACATGTTCAGGATATTTTTCTTCTGCATCCTTAAATTCACAAGGACCCTCGCAATTACCTAAGTGATATTCAAGACATACTTTTTTTGGAAGAGTTTTACAAATTCTTATTTGAAATGATTTTCGTAAAGTTCCGATTGTAAGTAATTTCGAACTTCCTTGGGTAAACGGACCATAAAATTTTCCTTTACCTAAAAATTTACCATCTCTAGTTCTTCGAGCTACTAACAATCTAGGATACTTTTCATCAGATAATCGTAAATAGGTATAGCGTTGTTGATCCTTTAATTCAATATTAAATCTAGGCCTATATTTTTTAATCATATTAGATTCTAAAAGAAAAGCTTCACTTTCATTGTCAGTTAAAACAAATTCAATATCAAAAATATTTTCAACTAATTTTTGAGTTTTATAATTTTGATTTTTATTAAAATAAGAACGAACACGATTTTTCAAATTTTTTGCTTTCCCAATATAGATAATTTTTCCATCATAATCTTTCATTAAATAAATACCAGGATTTGTAGGAATAGTGATTTTAGAAATATCAAACGTCATTTTTCAATAATTTTTTTTAAATATTTTCCAGTATAGCTACCAGGGGATTTTGAAACATCAGAAGGAGTACCAACAGTCACAATACGGCCACCTTCATCACCGCCTTCAGGTCCTAAATCTATCAACCAATCTGAATTTTTAATGATATCCATATTATGTTCTATTACAACCACAGTATTCCCAAGATTTACTAATCGATTTAATACATCCAATAATTTTTGAACATCTGCAAAATGTAGTCCAGTTGTAGGTTCATCAAGAATATACAAAGTTTTCCCAGTACCACGTTTAGACAATTCAGAAGCAAGTTTCACACGTTGCGCCTCACCACCAGACAATGTGGTAGAGGATTGCCCAAGTTGGATATATCCTAAACCAACATCATTAACAGTTTGTAATTTTCTTTGAATTGAAGGAACATTTTCAAAGAAAGTTAACGCTTCATAAACAGTCATTTGTAAAACATCAGAAATATTTTTTCCTTTGTATAACACAGATAATGTTTCAGAATTATACCTTTTACCTTTGCATTCATCACACTTTACATATACATCAGATAGAAATTGCATTTCAATTTGTTTAACACCATCACCCTCACATGCAAAACATCGTCCATCAGCAACATTAAATGAAAATTGTCCTGGTTTGTATCCACGTTCTTTTGATAATGCAGTATTAGAATATAATTCTCGGATAGGAGTAAAGGCACCAATATAGGTTGCAGGGTTTGAACGAGGAGTTCTACCAATAGGGGATTGATCAATAGCAATTACTTTATCTATATTATCTAAACCAGAAATTTCTTTATGATTACCAGATCTAATGTGAGTTTTAGAAAAATGATTCTCTATGCTTTTAAGTAAAACATCATTGATTAAAGTAGATTTTCCAGAACCAGATACTCCAGTTACAGATACAAAAAGTCCTAAAGGAATTTCAACATCAATATTTTTTAAATTATTTTCAGATGCATCTTTAATAATTAATGATCCTTCAGGTTTACGAATTTTATTTTTTAAAACGATTAAAGAATTATCTTTAAGATAAGTTCCAGTTACAGATTTAGTTGCCTGTAAAATTTTTTTGATTGTTCCTTCAAAAACTATATTTCCACCATGTATTCCAGCACCAGGGCCTAAATCAATTATCCAATCTGAATTTCGTATTATTTCCTCGTCATGCTCTACAACAATGACAGTATTACCAAGATTTCGTAGTTTATTTAGCGTTTTAATTAGTCGTGCATTATCACGTTGATGTAATCCAATTGTAGGTTCATCAAGCACATACAAAACACCAGTAAGATTAGAACCAATTTGAGTAGCCAATCGAATTCTTTGAGATTCACCACCAGACAATGTAGAACTAAGACGATTTAATGTAAGATAATTTAATCCAACATTAATTAAAAATTCTAAACGCTCCTTAATTTCTTTAAGAATATCTCTTGCAATATGTTGCTCAGTATCAGTCAATTTTAGATTAGAAAAGAAATCAAAACAATTAGTAATGGATAAATCACATACATCCATTATTCCCAAATCATTAATGGTGACTGCAAGAGATTCAGGTTTTAGTTTTTTACCATCACATGTATTACAATGAGTGTCACGCATAAATTGTTTGAGCCATTCACGTTTTGATTCAGAATCAGTTTCTACAAAAACACGTTGAAGATTTACAAGTACACCTTCAAACGCATTAGTATATTTCCATGAAGAATCTCCAGATTTAGAACTATATTGAAAATCAATTAAATCAGATGTTCCATGTAAAATAATTTCAAGATGTTTTGGTTTTATTTTTTCCATTGGAGTCATTAAATCAAACCCAAATTTTTCACCAACTGTTCTCAATGCTTGTTTTCTAAATGCAGAAAATCTCCCACTCCAAGGAACAATTGCTCCATCTAAAATAGACTTGGATTTATCAGGGATTACTAGAGCAGGATCAAATTCCATTTTAACACCCAATCCATTACATGTTTTACATAATCCAAAAGGAGAATTAAATGAAAAATTTCTAGGTTCTAACTCACCAATTGTTAATCCACAATGAGGACAAGCATTATTTTGAGAAAAGATTTTTTCAGATTTATCTGATGAAATCATTACATCGCCTTTGGATGCTTTGATTGCAGTTTGGATAGCCTCAAAAATTCTAGATCTTTCAGATTTATTTGTAGAGATTCTGTCCACAACGATTTCTATATTATGCCATTTTTGTCGATCTAATGGAGGAATACCATCATCTAGGCTCAAAATTTCACCATTCAATCGAATTCTAGAATATCCATCTTTTTTGATTTGTTCAAAGAGTTTCTCATAGGTACCCTTTTTTCTTTGAATAAGTGGAGATAGAATCAATATTTTTTGTCCCAAAAAATCTTTGAGTACAGAATCACAAATTCTTTCAATAGATTGTGTAGATATTTTTCTTTTACAATTTGTACAGTGAGGAATTCCAATTCGAGCATAAAGTAAACGCATGTAATCATAAATTTCAGTGGTAGTACCAACAGTAGAACGTGGATTTTTACTAGTAGTTTTTTGTTGAATTGCAATTGCAGGAGATAATCCTTCAATAGAATCAACATCAGGTTTATCCATCATCTCCAAAAATTGACGAGCATAAGAAGAAAGAGATTCAACATATCTTCGTTGTCCTTCAGCATAAATGGTATCAAATGCTAAAGTAGATTTTCCAGAACCAGACAAACCACTAATTACAACTAATTTATTTTTTGGAATATCAACATCAATATTTTTTAAATTATGATGACGTGCGCCTCGAATTTTTAATTTATTATCTATCATTTCTATATTCAATTTCCTTTTCTAATCTTTTTATTCTATCCCTACAAGCAATTGCTTGCTCAAAATCTAATTCTTCAGAATATTTTTTCATTTGAGCATCTAAATCAATTACATCATTTCTAAGATCGTGTATTGATTTTAGTTTTGATTCGTCCAGTATAATTTCTTGGTCTGGAACAGATTTCATAATTGTTTTAGGGGTTATTCCATGTTTTTCATTGTATAAAATTTGTTTTTTTCTACGTCGGTTAGTTTCATCTACAGTATTTTTTATAGATTTTGTATTAGTATCAGCATACATTATTACAGTACCAGTTACATTTCTTGCAGCTCTACCACAAGTTTGAATTAGACTAGTAAAATTTCTCAAAAAACCCTCTTTATCAGCATCTAAAATTGCCACCAGAGAAACCTCAGGTATATCCAAACCTTCTCGTAAAAGATTGATTCCAACTAAAACATCAAATTCTCCTAGGCGTAATTGACGAATAATTTCAGTTCGTTGTAATCCATCAATTTCAGAATGCATGTATCTCACTTTAACATCTTTTTTTGAGAGATACTCAGCTAAATCCTCAGCCATCCTTTTAGTCAGAGTAGTTACTAAAACACGCTCAGAATTCTTAGATCTTTTGTTAATTTCAGAAATTAAATTATCCATTTGGTCTTTTGTAGGTCTAATTTCAATTTGAGGATCAAGTAATCCAGTAGGCCTTACTAATTGTTCAACAATTTTTGTAGATATCTTTTTTTCATAATCAGAAGGAGTTGCAGAAACAAAAATAGTATTTTGGATATATTCTTCAAATTCTTCAAATTTTAAAGGTCTATTGTCATATGCGCTAGGCAATCTAAATCCATATGTTACAAGTTTATCTTTTCGAGAATAATCACCTTTGTACATACCATGTAATTGGGGTAACGTAACATGAGATTCATCAATTACTAAAAGATAATCATCTCCAAAAAAATCCATTAAACAAAATGCCTTATCACCTTCATTACGTCCATCAAAATGTCTTGAATAATTTTCAATTCCAGAACAATAACCTAATTCTTCTATCATTTCTAAATCATAATTTGTTCTCATTTCAAGACGCTGTTTTTCAAGTTCATTTAATTTTGGCAAATGATATTTTAATTCATCTCGAATAGATTTAACAGCTTTTTTAGTAATATCCTTATCAATAAGATAATGTTTTGCAGGGAAAATTATCATATCAGTTATTTTCTTTTTTTCTTTTAATGAAACATGATCAAGTAAAGTAATTTTTTCAATTTCATCACCAAACATAGAAATTCTAACAATATCTTCAGAATAAGCTGGAGTAATATCGATTGTATCACCCTTTACTCTGAAATTACCAGGAGCAACCTCAAGATCATTTCTTTCATATCTGGCATCAACTAATTTTCGAATCAAATCAGTTCTTTTAATTTCATCACCAATACTAACCGAAATTGAAGAGTCCTTCCATTCTTGAGGATTCCCAAGAGAATAGATACAAGAAACGGTGGAAACAATGATTGTAGGTTCACCAGATAACAACATTGCAGTTGCTTCTAATCTTAATTTCTCAATTTTCTCATTAATTTGAGTATCTTTTTCAATGTAAGTATCAGTTTGTGGAAGATAGCTTTCAGGTTGATAATAATCATAATATGAAACAAAATAACCAACATTATTTTTGGGGAAAAATTGTTTTAATTCAGCATACAGTTGTGCGGCAAGAGTTTTGTTATGAGAAATTACAAGTGTATTTTTACCAGTTCTAGCAATCACATTGGCAACTGAAAAAGTCTTTCCACTTCCTGTAACACCAAGTAAAGTTTGAACGGACTTTTTTTCGACACCTTCAACTAAAGCGTCAATAGCTTGAGGTTGATCACCGGTAGGAACATAGTCAGATACTAAATCAAATTTAGAAATTTGTTGCAACAGTTACAATCACTAAAAACTGAATTTAAAGCAATGGTGATATCAAGATAAAATTACCACTTAGGTTCATCAATCATTCTTAATCCACCATCAATTTCTTCAAAACCCATAATCTTGAGAGTGGTTTTGGCAGTAGATGAATTCCTTTCAAGAATCTTTTTAGCTAAATCCATTCGATCGTTTGAATTCATGTCTTGCCCAATCTTATACTTTCCATGAAGTGTTTGAGGAGTAATTTTAATGACACTAACTGCATCCAAAACACGCATATCAGATTTTAATGGATCATAATATCCTTCAGGTTGATATTTCTCCATCAACCCATTTAGAGCTAAAGTTTTTTCTTCTCTATCAGAAACAAAAGAAGCAATTCCCTTGATCACGACACTAATGTACAAAGTATCAGCCAAAGAGGCATTATGAGGATCCTCAAAATAAGAAGGTAAAAATTCCAATTCCCTATCAACCTCAAAACCAACTTTATTATTTTGATAAATATTATCTAATTTTTCGCCTTTCACATGTGAATGCATGTAGACAGCATCACTTCGAAAAACAAAATTCATGGGGATGATTTGAGGAAAACCATTTGCATCAATACTAGATATTCGTCCAACATGTTCATCATTGAGAAATTCTTTAATTTTTTCATAGGATTTAATTTCAAGAATACCAACAAGTTGCATAAATTAGTTTTTAGAAATAATATTATAAATTAAGATCAAAATATCAAGAAAAAAATACCTAAAATATAAGAAGATTTCAAAATCATCATGGATGATCCATATCTAAATGATTTAAGAGGAGAATTCAATAGTTATTCAAATCAGTTAAAAAAATTAAAAAAGAAACTTCTAAAAGTAGACGTAATAGAAGAACAAACAAAAATTATCAACGAAATTGATTCAATAGCTAAAAAAATGGAAAACAATCAAAAACAGTCTGTAAAAGTAACTAAATCTAGGTTAAAAGAAAGAAAGAAAAAATCAAAAAGATGAAATTATTCAGCATCTAATTCTTTTGCTAGTTCTTTAATTTGGAGGATTTTACATCCCAATTCAGTACATTCGTCTCTTAATTGATTACTCATAGTAAATAATTACAAAAATTATCAAAAAGATAAAACATTCTAAAAATTGACTTTATTGATTCAAACTTTTCATTAATGTAAATTGCTAAATTTAGGAATAATTTAGTAAAAATAATGACACCAAATGAAGAGGTAGAAGAAATAACAAAAGAAGTGATAGGAGTATTAGAAGAATGGGGAGCAGAATCAAAATTTATCTGGTTTAGAGAATTACATAGAATAACAGATATCGATAAGGGTGTACTTCGAAACATTCTCAATGAATTAAAAAAGACAAAAGAAGTTAAAGAAATGCATGGAACCAACAACAGAATATTTTTCAGCCTTAGAAGATACTATATCAAATGTAGAGATGTAGAATTTAGATTCAAAGGAAAAGAAATCATGTTAAGAGATGGAAGTAAAACAAAAATCATTCAAGGTTCTACAAAGGCTACAGAACGAACAAGGAAAAGATTACTCAAACAACAAACTAAAAGAAAAGCAAAGCAATCTTCAAAAAAGAAACATCAACATAATTCACAAAATCATTAAAAATCTTTAGAGTGACTCTAAAAAATTACAGCGAATCAAGATACAAATCAAGTTATGACGTCTAATTTTTTGACATTAATGCAGTTTGCTTTTTCATTTCAGAAAGCATTAAAACCAATATTTCTTTTTCACTTAGACTCAAAAGTTCTGTTGTCTCTTCTTCAGTAAATTGAATATCTTCATTCAAGTTATCGTATGTAGTTAATGGTTCTCCCATAACCTATTATGATAATATAGAGTTATAAAAAATATTGGCTCAAACTGATGAAGATTTTCAATCAATTTTGAAAATATTTGAGATTAATCAAAAAATAGTATTAACTGAAATCAAAAAACTACCTTATCAGATTAGAACTGAATCAAGATCAAGATCAAGGACAGGTTCTTACAAATTAACTCCACGTGTAAAAGATTTGTTTAAACTTATTCAAGATGAAATTGATAGAGCCATTACGGTTATGGCAGGATTAAAAGATCAAGAATTGTTAAAATTAATTCCCCATACAACTGTAAACAAAAGGCTACAATCCATTCTAAAAATAATGGATACTACATTCACAGCATTAGGTAAATTTAATGATCAGGAAATAATTCAAGAGTATTTTTATTCTCATATTCAAAAAATATCTGAATTTATTCAAGAAGAAGATTAGAGAAATTATTAATCTTCAGTGTAGCTCTAAAAAATAAAGTAAATCAAGTAAATTTTAGGTATTAATTTCACCTTTAATTCTACTATGGCTTATTGCTCTTAAAATAAAATATTGTTAATAATTAAAAAATATTAAGAAATATTAAAAAAAATTAAGAAAAATTAACATATGTAAATAATTAAAAAAGTTCGTTAAAATAAAACAATGAACTTTTCAAAATATGGATTATTGTGTGCATGATAATAATACTAAAACCTGCTTTTATTGTAAAATAAATCAAAGAAAGGAGGAAAAAGAAAAATTTATAGAAAAAAATGAGAATAATGAAATTTTAGCTTTCACTTAGTATTGTTATTGAAGCCTATAACACCAGTTACAAATTCAATGCAGATTCTTCAACAAGTGCTTCCTTGTTGAAAAGCAAAAAAATAAAAATATAAACAAAAGAACGATTGATAAATTCTACGTGTACTTTATATTCAAAATTAGACAATTTAGTACATGCAAATAGATATTCCATTATCATGTCCATCGTGTGGCGGAAAAATGTATTCTGTAAGTTATGAATCAGTATTACCAGCTCTAAAGAAAAGAAGTTGGCAAGTATGTAAAGAATGTAATTTTGAAAGAAACTCTGAAGATTTTAAAAAATCTATCTGTTGTGTGTAGCAGATAGGGGCTTACCACAAACCACGGGATTAACAGTATATTGGGAAATTAATCTTCAGATTGTCTTCGAATTAATTTAAATTCAGCATGTTTAATTTTTTCAGATTCTGCAACATCCTCAGTCATATCATACAGATGATGAAGTTTCATGTCTGGAATTAATTCATCATTTTTGTCATCATTCAAATCAAATTCAATATTAGATAAAATTTCTAAATTTTCATCTAAAATATCAAGACATTTTTTTACAGTATCAGGAATATTATCATCCATAATGACATCTAAAATATTAGCACTGTAAATAAGATTCTATTAATTTAGAATTAACCGTGTTTTTGCTTGTATTTTTCACGTAATACAGGCATAACTTTACTTGCAAACTTATCAATAGAACCAAAGTAATTGCTACCCCAGAATCGAATTACAAAGTGATTTACACCAGCATCCATAAATCTTTCAAAAACAGGTATAACATCTTCAGGAGTACCAACAGCAGTAGATGATCTTGCAATATCATCTGGAATTTTAGTTGCAGCTTCTCGCATTTTAATAATCCAACTTTGATCAGACATTGAATATTCTGTAAAGTATTTTACGAAATCAAATCCTTCAATTTCTTTTAATCCATGTACTCTCAAAATTTCAGGTTTAAACAAACTAACTTTAACAGCTTCTTTCATTCTTGCCCATGAAGCTTCTGCATCTTCAGAAAAGTATACGTCAATATCCAATGCCATTTCAAAATTATCTTTATCTTCTTGACTTCGTCCATATTTGTCCATAGCAACTTCAATCTGCTTTCTGTGATCTTCAAATAATTCTGGAGTGTAGCCAATTGGTAACCAACCTTCACCAAGTTTTCCTGTTAAATCTAAAGTACGTTTACCACCAGATGCCATGTAAGTTGGTGGATGTGGTTTTCTAATTGGAGCAGCCTGTAGACATGCTTGTTCTAATTTGTAATATTTACCTTCATAATCTACGGTATTATCAGGATCAGAATGATATAGTGTTTTAATAACTTCAATTTGTTCAGCCCATTTTGAAACAGGTTTTTCAAACGGAATACAGAATTCTTTAAGATTTTGTGCCTCTCCAGCACCAATACCAAGAATTGCTCTACCTTTAGAAATTCTATCAAGTGTAATTGCAGCTAATGCAATATTTGATGGATGTCGTCTAATAGCATCAGTAACACAAGTTCCTAATTCAACATTATTTGTAACTGCAGCAATTGCAGATAACATAACCCATGGATCTAAAACAGTTGCATTTTTCCATTGTGGAACATTTGTGTGATCCATATAGAAAATAGAATCATATCCAGTTTTATCAGCAAGCATACATGCAGTAAGAATCTGATCTTCAGTATAGCCTGCTCTAGCAACATTTAGTCCGTTTTGAATACCAAACTTTAGTTTTTTACTTGCCAATTGATATGATTCCAAATCATTATAATAAAAGGTTTGAGTAAGTTGCTAATTTCGTAGTTCCTAAATAAAAGAAAAAGATGTAAAAAAATAAATTTTTACAGATTACCTGCTTTGATATCTTCAAGACATTTTATGACATCATCTTTAGATATTGGAATTGGATTTGGATCCAAATGACCTCTATCTGTCATGACGGTATCAGCAGCTTCTGAAACATCAGCTTTGAGTTCTAATTTATCAAAGCCGAGTTTATCCATTGCTTCTTTGAATCTATCATAGAAGATTGATTTGTTATGCTTGTGTGCAACTGTAGTACAAGAGGACAAGGAATAACCATGAGGTACTCCTTCATTTGAGAACACATAAGACAATGCATGTCCTAATGTTGTAGAACAATTTCCGAATCCCATTCCAGATAACATTGAACCATATGGATAGTTTTCTGGTTTGTCATTCATTATTGCATCATATAGAATATCAAATGCTTGTTTACATAATGTTCTAGTCAAGTCATTACCGAGTTTGCTATCATAGCCTTCAGTAGCTTGAGCACATGCATCACAGACAGAACTTTTGATGACTTGTTCTGGAGTTCCATCCATAAAATATGAATCAACAACAGCCATGTCAGCTAAGAATCTGTCTTCACGTAACAATTTCTTTTTTCCATCAAATTTTAGAACACAATAGGTTGTCATTTCAGCTCCAGTTCCAAATGTAGTTGGAATTAGAATTTTTTGTTTTTTCAATTCAGGTGCAGCATATTTTACTACATCCATTGAACTTCCACCACCCAATCCGATTAGAACTGAAGGGTTTTTGTCTTTGAATTGAGAAATGACTTTATTGACATCATCAATTGATGGTTCAGGTTTTACTTGGTCATATAACATATAATCCTGAATTCCCATTTTGGCCAACCATTTGTCAGACAATGCTGGCGGGACGGTTGTAACAACTAGGGCATTTTTTGGATATTCTGTTTCACCAAGTGCGTTTTCTCCAAAATTAATAACTTTTGGAATGCGTACTGTGTGCATAAAACAAACACCATTGGTTTGTTTATTATATCTTACAGTGATGTAGAACATATGATTATTCAAAATTTTGATGAATTAGCAACTACTGAAAAGAAAAAAGATATTTTACTTTTTAAAGACATTTCTCAACTTAAAACTAAATAATATTTATTTTGATCATACGAAGATATCAAAAGGCTGAAGAATTATTTTATTCAATAAATATGATTTTTAATATTATTTAATGCAAAAATCGATTATAATTTCTATTAATGTTTTATTCGCTGGTTTTTTACTAAAGTATTCAAATGCCAATATTCCTTGGTATAATAACATATCTTCACCATCTTTTGTTTTTAAACCTTCTTCTTTTGCCAAAGCTAAAAAAGGTGTTTCTTTTCCGTAGATACAGTCAAAAGCATTTACAGAATTTATAAAAATATTTTCTAATTGTGTTTTGTTACATGGATATAAATCATCACTTAATCCAGCACTGGTTGAGTTAACAACCAAATCAAAATGATCCAGTCTAAAACTGTCCCAAGTATAGGTTACAAAACCATTCTCTTTGAAAAAAGCTAATTTTTCTTTGCTTCTATTTAAAATAGAAACTTCTTTACCTTGTTCTTGAAGTGCAAAAGCAATGGCTCTAGCGGTCCCACCAGCTCCAATAATTAAAACTTTTTTTATTTCTCCAAAACTTTCAATGGCTTTTAAAAATCCCGGACCATCGGTATTGTATGCCAATACTTTTCCATCTTCTTTTATATAGGTATTAACTGCTCCAATTTTTTTTGCAATACCAATAACTTCATCAGCTTGTGCAAAAGCAGTTTCTTTATGTGGCACAGTAATATTAGCACCACTAAATTTATTATCTAAAAATATTTTTTTAATTTTTTTTGCATCTTCTAATAGATATTTTTCATAAGAAGCATCTATTGTAAAATGATCAAATCCTGCATTTTGCATTTGTGGTGATTTTGAGTGTTCCACTGGATTTCCAAAGATAACGAATTTTTCATTTAAATTTTTCGACATTAAT
>ENA-ORXI01001876-ORXI01001876.1-sediment-metagenome-genome-assembly--contig:-NODE-1876-length-15891-cov-4.967687_pt1 | contig 15891 bp, 15 predicted proteins | sample MGYA00237861_ERZ511468 | MGnify/ENA primary metagenome ERZ511468 (study PRJEB26299, sample SAMN06266213) | sediment metagenome | isolation source: Hudson Canyon methane seep mesocosm | place... | reverse complement strand
TCATTTTTGCTAGCAAAACCTATAAGGTATTTAAAATTAATAACTTAAAAAATCATGTTTTTATTAAATTTGATAAATAAGTTGTTTTTTGTGATGCAGTTTTTGCTAGCAAAAAAAGAGTAAATCATACAATTCATGCTATTTTTTTGTAGAGAATTTAGCTTGTCAGTTTAAGAGTGTTTTTCTGTGAAAGTTATAGCCATTATTTTATTAATGCCGCCAAGAATAGCTATAAAACCCAGTCTATTAGTAATACTAATAAAAACAATCAGGTCACTCAGAATATTATTTAACGGTCGTGGGTTGCAGAAAGCAGATAAAGTGCTAACCTAGTAGAAGAAAATATAATTCCACAAAAAGTGGAATTATATAGGCATTGCAAGGCAATGTCACAAGCGATAGCTTGTAGTTAACTTTTATATGCAACCCTTACGATTTAAAATCAATATGAGTGACAGACAAGATAAAGATATTGTGTATTACGAAGATATTATTAAGGCTGCGAAAAACAGCATCATAGGTGTTGCTGATAATATTCAAGAGAAAACCCTGCATGACTACACTATTACTGTTAAACATTTACTAACTAATGATCAGTTACCCATTACAGCAGCAAAATCCAAAGGAACCTATTATAAATATAGAGCCGCATGGATTGGTTATTTTGCTAATAATCTTCGTAGTGAGCTAATAAGAATTGAAGAACATAAGGAGACTGATTTTGAAAAATGGAAAAAAGAAGTTGAAGAAATTAAAGCTACATTAGTTTATTTTGATCAAGTTAAACCAGACCCAGAACGAAAGAACTTACAGTTAGCACTTGAATATGAAGCAGCTAAAGAGGCTGGCATTGAACCAAAATTTGAATATTCAAATGAATGGCGAGATAAAGTAAAAAATGAACACATTGAACAGCAAAAACGAAGCCTAAAGACACGTACACGTAAATTACCTAAAGGATGGAGAAACAGATTTTTTGCAGGGGCGGTCGACAAAGGTTCTAAGCATTTACTGGCGATTGCTGTTATGACCTGTACTGGCTGTAGGCCACAAGAATTATTTAATACGATCAATATCAACTGGGATGCTGAAAAAAAAGTGATACAGTTTGAAATATTAAGTGCTAAACGAAAAAATGAAAATGCTGAATTTAGAAAATTCAGCATTCAGAATGATGAAAGCTTAGCTTATCGATATTTACAGTCTCAACTTCACTACTATACTAAAACCATTTCACTCCAAGGGCTTAATATAAAAGCCATGTCAATGGAGATATCTCGGATCAGTCAAAAATATTTTAATTTAAAAGAACAAATTACACCGTATTGTTTCCGTCACGCTTTTAGTGGTGATTTGCATAATGCAAGCTTATCAGCTGAAGCCATAGCACAAGCTTTAGGTCATTCCAGTGATCGAACTCAAGCATATTACAGTCACTCGAAAAAACACGGTTCTGGAACATTCTCAATACAAGGTATAGAGTCAACCGAACTCGTCAAATCATATCGTCATCGAAGGCTAGAGAAATTATTTGATGATCAATCACAAGGCATAAAAATGAATTAAAACTGTTTTCCTGAGTATTAATCAGGATGTAAGTTTTTCAGTTTCTGGAGACAACAACACCCACAATTACCAGAAAATAATTTTAACTTACTATTCCATATAGCCTTATAACAAAACCCGGCCACCTTTTTATTTACAGAGACAGGATTAACAGCAACAGAAATTTTATAGGCTTATGCAATGCGTTGGGTAACTGAAGTGTATTTTAAAGAAGCAAAGTAACCACGATACTGCTTAATCGCCTCCATTCATTTAACCGCCATTCGGTTTTACCTGCTGGTTATAGCCAAACAAACGCAGGGCGTCGAGAATATCACCCTGATACGCCAAAGCCTTTCCAGTAATACTGCCAAAATAAGCTTTTCAGCGAAACTGTGGCAGGTGTTTCGGACGAATATTACAGGCGTTTTAGATCAATTAAAAACTGATGTTAGCTGAAGCGTTTACTTTGATTCTAGAGACCCTAGAATCATTGAAACACACATACAATACTTTTTTGTACAAGTCCTCCAACTTGACCTAAAGACACTTCGGCTTGAAGCTACACAAATCAATATTTCCCAGCTTTATTTGAAGGTAAAATCAATTCCGAAACTTTAGTTATTAAATGTGCTATTTTGCATCCATCAGAAAATAGCATCCATATTTTCCAATTAAATTTTTTAATTTAATGCTAATTGGTGATTAACAGCACCGCAATTATTTATTCAATTAGATTACGATAATACTTTACGAAAAAAACTAAGTTTTTTTCTCCAACCATATTTAAGTGTTATAAAAAATAGGACAACAAACATAATTACCATCCAATTAAAACTTGTAACTACAGGCTCTATAATTGGTTCGACAATAAGCTCCTTAGCACCTTGAATATACACCTCAGGATTAACTAAAAACTGTGATAATAATGCTGAAATGGTCAGTGCACCTTTATTTTTCCAAATAAAATCCATTGCTTCATCACCATATCTACGAATAACCTGTAAAATTTCTTTATTTTTTTGCAACTTATCCAAATGCCCATCGGCAACAATCATGGATAAACGTTGTGCATTTTTCCTAGAGAGGGATGCAAGAGCCCCAATGGCATCATTACCATAAAGACGAATTAAATCATCTGCCAGTCCTGGATGCTTAATCATCACTTCCGCAGCCGAATCGCCATACCTCAAAAATAGTTCCAGCTTTAGATCTTGTCTTACCAACCAAATAGCATCATTGCCTTTACTGTCAAACAAACGGATTATCATTTGAGATTGCTTCCCTGCACTTTCCAATACAGAAAACCCTATATGTCCTGACTGACGTAAAAAAGGTAGGCTCTCTTCTCCATGTTTACCGACCGCTACTGCTGTTTTATTAATTACTTGCTCTAACGAATTACCTGTAACACCTAAACCAAACTTATTTACTATTATTTCTGCCGTGTCACGAATTAAATTTGTGCCAACACCTGCTTGAACATTACTACAAAACAAACTCATTAAAAGCATACATAATTGAAATATATTTTTCACCCTACTCTCCTAGTTTGTCATTTATTGAACGATCAATAACCATAACCCAAGCCTGCCGCCTATTTTTAAATGCTTGAACCAATTCTTGTTCAATCGCCTCACCACCATTTATAGCAATTGCCGTCATAGCAGCAAAAACTTCTCTTTCTATATCTTTTTCTGGTTCATCAATTAATTCCCAGATGTAGTCAGCAATAAACCCAATAAACAGTGCTGTTCCAAAGGACCAGCTCGAATTAACCGCACCAGCTGATAAAATACCAGTCGAAACCAGCATACGAACTAAAATTCGCTCACCAATGGATGCTCCAATTTCAGAAGCTACTAATTGACTGGCTCCTTTTAGTGCATCTTGCCTAGCCGCATGTAATATTCCCTGAACAGCTAAGTTAAATTGTTTCGTCGCAACAGAGTATTCATCAAAAGCTTGCTTTTCACCTAATATTTCCCGATGAATGTTAACTGCCAACTCATTCTCAATAGCATCAAAGTCTTTTATAGCTGACATAACGGACTGATTAAGTACTGTTGCTAATTGCTCATTAGAAAAAAAATATTGGGAAAACTTTTCAGATATAAATTTCTTATGACTTTCATTTTTAATAAAAGGTAAATAAGACTTTAAAGCATGCCACTTACCTTCTAAAGAATAGATATCTTCAGCAAAAGGTTTAGCACCCGACTTTTTACTATCAACAAATACCCTAAAAACTTTAGCATTTTTTTTAATTGCAGCACTTGCTTTACCATCAGCAGTAGTTAAATGCTTTTCAACAGCCTGCATAACGCGATGTTTTTGAGGCCAATCAACATCAACTTGGTAAGTATCAGTAACATAAAATACATTCACTAAAAAAATTGCTAAGGTAGCCGTAATAATTACTAAAAACAATCTATATATTGATGATTTTTTCATGCCTATTACTCCTAATTGCTAGTAGGCTGCTTTAACTGAGTGCCAAGGTTATCTTGTTCCTCATGCACTATTTGATTGATTTTATTTGTGGATTGAAAGGCTCTTTTCATCAAAGGAAACAAACCTAGCCCAGCTTTATTATTTACCCTATCCTCTGCATTATGTAAGGCAGTTTGCCACACAGGAGAAAAGCCAGGTGCCTGAGCATGCATTGTGTTAATAGCTTCCTCATAAACATACAGAAGACGATATTCTGCTCGGCTAGGTTTGTTTTGCAAGGTCTGAAGAGTAATTCTCAGGTTTTCATTCTGTGTTTCAAGCTGAGTTTTTTCTTCGTCCATATCTCGCATAGACTTAGCATCAATTTTCATTTTCAAGTGCAATTGCTTTTCTAAGTCCGAAATATTATGTTGATTTTTTTTCCTTTCAAACCAGTTAGAAGGAGATGACATCATCCATCCAAGAAATAAAACAACAGCATAACCAGTTATATCTGAACTCAGTAAATCTAGCATTCCCAACCCCTTATTATATAAATTAAGTATTATTTTCAATATATAAACGCAATAACTTTGGGTGTTTTTAAAAATATCTTGAAATTAAAACCCCTATTTCAAAAAACACATCATTAATTTCAGACATCAAAGAGCAACCTAATGGCTATTCCCACCAATAAATACGGTTATTTCTTATTTTTTGGCAAGCGTAAGGACGTTACTTTCAAAAAATTAAAAACCTTGTTTGTAGCTTTAATATCAGTCGTTATTACATTGGTGACAGGGAGGTTTATGAACGTTACTTTAATGTTAACCAGCATGAAGTCGGCAAAAGAAACAATCAAAAAATTGGACGGGGAATTTTGAACTTTAAAACATGGATTTAATAATTAACACGTCGAACTACCTTGAAAAACACCGCTTTTATAAGCTCGATAAAAGGCATAATATTGTAATTGTTCTGCTGGTAAATAAGGTGGAATTTTGCAGAGATATCCATGCAAAAACATACATTCACCGCAGAAACCTCTTTTAAGCCGCACTCAATAGATTAGAGCCTAACTACGAACAAAAGTAAACCGACCTAACCCTGCTACTGCATCAGCACCAGCGTGGATCAATTGCCCCAAAGATAATAACGTATAAGCCTCTGGTGAAATATCTTGTAACACCATATATCCTGATACACCATTGACTCGGCGTTGATGATTAACACGCACCGTGCCTGGCTTTAGTTTTATCAACTCCATCTGCCAGGCTTGAATATCCATTGGCCAATCGCCTTGACCATAATCAGCTAATAAACGTCGTAAGCGAGTACGTAATGCAGCAAATAAGAAATCTTTTTTCTGATGCTTAGTCGCGAAAAGAGTATGAAGCGTCAGTTTAGCGCTCGATGTATAGTCTGTCGATAAAGACATCGGCATGACCTGATTCACTAGCTGATTTTTAGCCATAATGCTCTTTGAACAACTCAAGTCGCTAAGCTCAATAATCCGTCCCTGTTCCGCTCCAGATAATTGTAATAGTCCATTAACACGTAATAAACTTACCAACCAGACTTCCAAATACCGCACTGCAGAACCAAAGATCAGTATACTAAAGCGAACACTGTATTGAGTGTCTAATGTCCAGTTATGTATGACATAAGCAGGTAAACGCGCATGTGTTTCTTTTAATTCCGAAGGCTTAAACACTTGAGGGTAAGCACACCCCATACGCAATGCACACTCAGAACATTGCGGTTTAGAATAAATACATACTTCATTAAATAAGGCTTGCCCCAACATTCCACGCAGGGCATAACCTAAAAAAACATGCTGGGAAATAGGTGAGGTAAATTGCATATAAATATGCACACCAAAACAATCTAATTGAAACGGCATAACTGATGTAGACATTTAGGACACCACTTGCCAGCATCCCCAAGCGTGTGTATCTGAGCAAGGTAAAAAACAAGCACTTTGTTTAATAGGTGCATCATAAGCTACAAATGCCGCTTGTGAAATTGCACGACCAAACCCCTTATCCCGATCAAACAAACGCCCAACCCAAGGGTAAAAGGAAACATTATGCACACCATCCAATGTGACACCTGGCAAAATATCATTAGCATTCAAATGCAAGCCCATCGCATCAACGCGCCCTAAGCCTGCGTAACTTTCAACGTCAGTCTTAAAGCTTTTTAAGTGAATTCGTCCCAGACCTGACTTTAATTCTCCACCAAACAAACAATTATTTAGCCAATCCTCCAAATTACGCCCACATAGCTTTTGTTGTTTAAACCAAAGCCCTCCCATTAATTGTGTAGTTTGACCTTGGTACTGGCCTCTCACTACATTTTTAGCAATGGCTTCCACTTCAAACAAAGCGCCATCAACACTGCTACAATTCTCAGTATTTAGAGTGACATGGTTAGATGCGACTAAAAACTGCTGCTCAATTTGTTGTTTATCCCGTGTAGGAAACAGTATTTTACCTTCTGTTATTGGATTGACTAAAAATAAAGGGCCACAGCGAGTATTCTGCTGTACTTGCTGTAAAGCATCAGTAAAGTTCGAATATTGCCCACCTAACGCTTTACCAATAGTCGCGACTAAAGCATTGCTAACGATATGAGCGGGAATAAACGTATGGCTCTTAGCCAGCATACCTGCTCGACCTGATCCAATATGAATATTACTATCTAAAGCTAAACAAATCTGTGCATAGTTCATAGCCATTTAAGTCGCCTTGGCTTTTGCCTGATAACGTCCATAAGTTAATGCAGTTTCCATTAACTGTTTTGTTAATAATAATCGCTGTAAAGCGGCCAAGTCAGTTTCCCCTGCTTGAACGTGCGTTAATGTTTTATAGTCTTCCACATTCAGTTGAGTCTTTAAGTCACCTAGTTTTGCTGCGCTTAATAGATGGCGCATAGCCGCATGAATAGCATCACGAGGCACAGTATCTTGCGGGTTTCTTTTACGACTGGCTAAAAATAGCGCAAAAGCACACACCCCTTGTTCAGCTAAAACCATTAAAGATTTATTAATCATATTTTCAGAATCTTTGGAATCTGGACCAATCATATGAACAGCTGCTTTAACAGCTAGAGGTTCTAAATTAAGCATCAACTTCCTCCCAAATAGCTTGCATACGTCCAAACCCCCGTGTCGTCATCCCACCTAAGCCCAATTGCGTGGCTAAAGTCATTGCTTTTTTAACGAGTTCAGGAGCGGATGAAGCTTGCTCAGGATAACGATCATCATCAAAACAAACCGCTGATTGATACAATGTCCCACGCGGCACAGCCTCGTAGGTAAATAATGCACCATCAACACCTGCACCGGTTTCAAAATCAATCGAGACAGAGGTACGCACTTCTAAATTGGCATTAATAATAGACGCAAATAGATTTTCATCAACGACCAATAAAGCTTTCTCTATTCGCTGCATCAAAATAAGATCATAATCTAATAGTGCCTGAGGAAACGGAATATCTTCTGCTTTTGTATCCAACAATAACCAACCTATATTAAGGCGACTCGAGGTATTTTCTTGCTTTTGAGTTAATACCTCAGTTTCATTTTTAGGCACTGGTACATTCTTACAACCCGCTTCATTTAAACGTGAAACCGTCGTCACCCAACGTGGTCCATTCATTGTCGACACAGGAAAGGCAAAAATATGCGCATCTCGAAACGACACCATGCCAATTTGTGATGTGCCTTTTTCATCGCCTTCTGCAAAACCAAACACTTTCGCAATAGGATCTTGTCCCCCTCGGTGTGTCCGTTCCGTATTTTGCTTATCTAAAGTTTCACGGGCATAAACCATCGCTTGCGCACGCTCTGTTTCAGGCAAAGAATAAATAGCGGCTGAACGACAGGCACCACTAATTGAACTACCAGGAATTTTGGGTAGATTACTTCCTGCATCGCGCATAACGGTATTATCAACTCGCCCTAAACGATACCCCCCCGCTCCTATGTGAGTTGGATCAAGTGCATAGAAAAAAATAGTGTTTTGTTTCATTATGATTATCCTTGTTTGGAATTACTTGACTTAGTTTTTTCAATAAAACCAGCCCACTCAAAAGCGTCAAAAAATTGCCCATTATCTAAACCATTAATCACTAAATTAATCTCTTCAGCATTTAGTGTTAGTTTTGATCGAGCTAAAATAGCGCGCACATGTATATGCCATGCCTCACGGCCTTCAATCACCAGTGACTTAGGCACATCACGCACCCATTTTTCATAACATTCCACCACTTGTCCCAATATCGCTTTAGCCTGTGAACTATTCCATCCCACAATCATTTCAGGCAGTGTTTTTAGTAAATAAGGCATCTGCTCCCATAAATAAGAGGGTCGACCTGTCGCGCCTAAAATAAAATGCGAACGCTTGCCTTGTGCATCATAAGCCAGTTCATAACGGCGTGCCGTACCATCAAGCACCGAAAAATCAAAATCCGCCACAGGAATATTCACTTTATCACCCACATTTAAAGCTTGCAGAGCAACAATACGCCCAATGCCTTCAGGTTGAGAACTACAAATGACATGAGGATGCCAAATATCTAACTGATCAGGATCTCCAGTACTGATATCAACATTCCAATTCACCTCTCCCTGCGGGGTCTGCCAATCAATAATAATGGCCGCTCCCTTTTTCTGTACCGTTCTCACAGACCATTCTTGGCGTAATAAAGGACGTTGCTCCATACGTCTTAATGCATCCATCGCCACGTATAAAGGAAATTTATCTTTAAAGACTAAAGCAGATATTTGTGGAGCAATCCCACCACGCACTTTTTGTAAGCGCGTGCCGACTTTTTGCTGTATTGCTTGTAAAACTTGTCGTGAATCCTCAGCTGCAACAATCACTCGAAAACCTTGGGCATCCAAAGAAATCGGCATAGCATAATTTTGAGTAAACTCTGCAATATCCGCTAAGGTATCTTTCCATAAAGCGGTAAAATCATCCCAAGTACGAGCCAAACGACCTGGTGATGCATGCTTGCGTAAACCAAAGAGTAGCAAACGATCACCTGTATGCCGGCATAAACCTAAACCTTCAGGAATGGCTTCTTTTAAAAAAAAGTTTTTCGCAATTTCAATACATTTTCCACCTGAACATTTATTTAAAGACCGTCCATCTATTTCATCGTTTTTTTCAGCATAAAAATCTAACCAATATGTATCACCTAAAATTTTTCGAACATGCCCCACTTCTTTTTTAGATATTTTTTTTCTAAGATCATCTTCACTGTCTTCAGAACCAATAAGTGTCCAAATACTATTTAAAAAATCTCCAGCCGCTTCGGCTGATTTTAAATTCTTTTTTAATTCTACATCAGCTAACGGCCTAGCTAATTGTGTTACAAAAGCTTCACCACTGGCAATACGTTTCGCATCGACTTGCACAGAAATTAAGACCACCCGTGCATTGTCTTTTCCTTGATTTCGATGTTGGCGAATTTTTTGCAAATTAAAGGTTTCAGGTTGAAAACCAAAACTTTGTTCAGCTTCTTTGCGACGTTGTTCACGACTAGAATCATCAGCCAGACTCTCACAATGCAAGCACCAGCCTTGAGGTATTTTATCCTCATCATCCAGTCCGGATTGATAAACTTCTAATTCTCTTGCTACTGCAGGACGTAAACCACATTGCGGACAAATCTGCACTTGACCTGTTTTTTTTGCCCAATCGGCTTTAAGTGCATCTAAGCCCACTTGTAACATTAATTCATTACTGCCTATTGCTTTTACAGATAATACTTGAGGGTAATCGGTTAAATACAGTGCGGGTTGAGTCCAAGCTAAACGTATTGATGTTCCTGCGCCTAGCGGGACAATTTTATTTAAAATACTGTTTTTTAAAGCATCAATAATATGTTTCATAAACAACTGACATGATGCCTCTTGTTCTTGTTCAGCACCACCACTATAAAAGGCAGGAACGACAAACACCGCACCATTATCATCTTGATAAATACAGTTACCAACAGGATAGTCTATTTCCAATAGTTGTTTTAATCCAGCAATCACCTCTGTTTTTTTACTGGCTAAAGCTGAATATAAAACTGGTTTTAATGCCCCTTGCGTTAAAGCCGACCAATCCCATCGAACACTGAACAAACGAAAACGCATACGGCCTAATTGTTTAAAATCTAATAAGCCATCTGAGCCTTGTAAATGTGTAAAAGTTTGTTGTAACACCCCTTCAGCAACACTGGCTTTAAATAAGCTAGCAGTCGATAAACAATGATGCCATAAGGTCACATCATTAGTTGGACGACGCGTTTCACCCAAAGCGTTTTTATAATCTGACTGCAAGCTGTCATATAAATTCTGTCGAGTTTTTTCAACGTGCTTCCACGGTTCAGTCGTGGTGTTAAATAACAAACCAGGTAATAAACTAGCGATATTTTTCCAAACACAGCTTAAAGTATCAGGACTATATTTACCTTGATCCAACCCAAAACCATCTGCCATAAAGCCACTAGATAAGGGTTGCTTTCCTGAAGCAGTACCACCCGAACTTTTATCTAAAGCGGAATCTCTAATATCGGCTCCAAAGGTATAAATATCACCTAATAAACTGAACTCTGATGGTGAAAATTTACCATTCGCATGGTGTTGACGTAATGGTCCTCCTAAACCTTGTACTTGGATTGTTTTAGCAACTATCCATTCGCTGGGCAACTCTAATACCGATTGCCACCCTGTATGTGTTTTTATCTCATTTAACCAAGAATGCTCGTTTTGTTCTGGATAAGCCCGTTTATCTTGCTCTAAAATAGCCCCATGAGCCGCTGCAAAGCCATATTCCTTTACCTTATCAGAAAGATTTTCACCTCCCTTCATCCCTTCTGCTGCAAACTCAGGACATAACTTACCTAAATCATGTAAAAAACCAGAAATTTCAGCGGCTAAAATTAAATCTTTATGCTCTTTATTCATTCAGGTCTCCTGCCATCCATTGAGCCATGTTTAACCAACTGTCTTGGCCCTTTAGTACTTTTTCATTAATTGGATATTTGGGTAATTTTATGGCATCTGTTTGAGTCACGGTAATTGACTCAAATTTTCCATGTTTCTGCCAATAAAGTAATGATTTTTGATAGCTATTTTTTAATTGCTGCGCTTGGCTTTCTTTTTTCTTTTTAACTTTCTCCCAAGCTTTAAAAGCTTTAATTTGTGATTTCCCTTGGGAATGGCGACGTTTTTGATCTAAATCTGTAATCTCAACATCTAATAATGCCCCCTTTTTTTCTAATATAATTTCTAAATCTTGCTCAGAAATAAATTGCTGATTCTTATCTAAAAAAACCTCATAATTAGCTGGAGGGGTTTCTTTCTGTGATTCACTAGGTGTATTTTTTACCGCTCTTTTACTTTCAGTGAGTATGCCCGACCAATTCACTGTTTGTAATGTAATAGATTCAATCTCAATTTGCCCATAGCCGGCCAATCTTTTACCTCCTAAACCGAACGCTGGCCACCAAGAAGCAACTGAAGCTAACCATCGTGCTAAATCGTTTTTGACTGTTTGCTCAGAACTATCATCAAGTCCACACGGATTAAAATACAGCACTTCAATACAGCTTGATTGATTAGGGGAAACCGCTTCAAATTGGATAGGTACATCCCCTTGAGCGGTATCTTCTTTTCTATGGTTTAAGACTATAAATTGTAAATCCCTAAACCAAGCCGGTGAAAAACGTAATCGCCCTCGTTGGTGTTGAGTATTATCAACAGACTCTAAACCATCATCTGCGATACCAAATAAACGTAACGCATGATGATCTTGTAAACGATAAGCCCGAGTACGTTCCTGTTCTTTACTCGCTAAATTTTTCCAATTCGTAACGGGAAAAGCTCGTTGATACGCATCTACCGATAACCCTTTTATAGCTGCAGCAGATAAATACGGTGATTTAAAAGTATGATCTTTTCGTGCGGGATTATCAATAAGATAGAAAGGCTCATCATCACGACTCAATAAGGGTGAAATCAATTTAAAACGTAATAACAAACGGGCACTGTATTGCGTAAAACCATCTAGAGCATCATCTTTAGAGAAACTAGCTGAATTTAAGCCAAAAGATTGTAATTTTAAAGGAACACCCAGTGTTTTATGCTCCCCTTGATCATTTCTATCAAGACCGCTAATCGCTTTTTGATGAATAAACTTAACTTTTTTATCCGTTAGTGTTTTATTATCAGCAGCATATTTACGCAGTAATGCTGCCTGCTCCATCCAGTCATGTGGTTCAGGTTTTACCGATTCATCAGCAATATAATCAAAACTAGTCATGGTTAACTCCTGCTAACTGATTAATCCAAGGAATCATTGCTTCTGTATTAGGGCTAAATTCAACCAAGCGTTTACTAATTCCCTTAAATTCAGGTGGCGCATTATCTATTGCCTTTGTTAAACATTCCATAATAGCTGTGTATTGCCTATTAAATGGGAAAATTGTGGTATGCGGAATCGCCCCCCAAATACGTAGCTCATAGCTGTTATTATCCACTAGGTAAGCAGCGGAAATATTAATCGCACTACCATACCGGTCTCTTCCTTCGATATTGCCAAATAAATAATGCCGTAATTTTTTTTCATCCATACACTCGTCTGATTTTCTAAACTGCCCACGTAAAAATTGACGCCATTGCAATCCAGCTTTTAAGCATTGTTCACTATTTAAGGGGGCAGATACAGTAAAACTAATACGCGTAAAAAAACTACGTTGCAGGCCAGGACATTGATTTATAGCCGATTGTATAGGCTTCAGTGCTTGCACTATCGGCAACTGCTCACACCCCAACACACCTAAACCAAACTGATCTTTAGCTCCAAAACTGGCCCAGCGAATTTGAATGCGTAAAGCAATAAGTAATAAATTCCAGTGAGTATCAGTGATACCTCGCTTAGTTAGTACTAAGACTAAGTTACCTTGTTGGGCACAAGTAAAAAACCACTTACTGTTTTTGCCATCATCCCGCTTTAATGTAATAGAACTAGGTAAATTAACTTTTTGTAAACCATCAAGCTCCCAGCGAAACGCCACTTGCTTTGCATGAGCGTGTTGATCACCAGTACTTCCCCAAACCTTATTGATAAATTCTCTATCACCAACAGCTGCTGCAACTAAACAAGAAAAATAACGAATACTACCCAACAACCCAGAAGGATGAACTTGTTCACCATATTGACCAATCCCTCCAGTAAATAAAGGCGTTAGCGTTGTTAATGGAATACGGATACTTGCCCCGTCTTGTTCAGGTGATCTCAGTGTAGATAAAACCATAACGATCCTTTTTTTAAAAATGCAGCGCTAATGAAGTTCACTTCATATAGATAACGCACAATAACTATAGTTTTTCAAAATATTAAAAAAACTGCTATCCTTAATAATAACTATAGCTCAGATAGCATCTAATATTCAGGTTAATTATTCTTTTTTCAACTTGCTTAATAAGGACATTTATGTTCAGACAAAATATCCCTTCGATTAACCATCAAGATACACCCTCCGACCTCCCATTATGGGCAGACGGTTTTTTTTATTGGGTGAAACAAGCAGAGCTTATATTCGGCTCAGACCGTAAATCACCGATAGATAGTCGTCCAGTGCTTAGTATTAAAAAACATAGCACTCGCTTCATCGTATTACCTTCTACCAGTAAAAAAAACACAACGTTTTATCATTTATCGGCAGATACCGTGTCATGGAACACTTGTCATATTAATCCAGACAGTTATCTAACCTATCGTTATGAAACCCTTTTTATAGATAGCAACCATAAAGCAGGTACGATTAACCATGCCGAACGCATTAATGTTATTCACTGGCTGAAAGACCGCAACTAAAAAGGATTTTACTTATGCAACTAAATACACAAGAAAAAGAAGAGAAATTAAATGAGCTCTGGTTTAATCGTAACCAATTAAATGAAAAGCAATGGGCTGAGCTTTATGAGCTAATTTGGGATATTTTACGCTTCTACAAGCCATCTGCATTAAAAGATCTTTCTTCAGGTCATGAGGACTATATTCAACAGTTCTTTCTAAAAAAGGTTTTCCGCAAAACTAGCAGCGAAAATAGCGGCGAAATCCATTCAGGATTTATTACATTTTGTTATAAACGTTTCTTAGACAGCCAATTTAAATCTGCAACTGAAAAAAGAACACGACAAACTGACAGTCTGGATCATGATGATTTTGTTGAAAAACAAGAGAATAACCTAACAAAACAGGATATTTATGAGCAGCAGCTTGATGAGATAGAGTTATTAAATGAATATGGCGTACAAATGGATACCTTGTCCCAAAGTGCTAAATCATTCTATAACAATCTTGAAACGTGGGCGCAACAATACCTTAGCTTACATTTTTGTCCCGATGCACAAGAATCTTTACCATTAAATGCTTTGGCAAAACGTTATCAAATTAGCTCTTATCACTATAAAGCAGGACTGCTGGGTATTACCCGTAAAAAGTCAGACTCTTACAAAGATTATCATCAAACCTTATTAGGTGACTGGATTATTAACACTCTTAAAATTAATTTAGGCAAAGAACATGGAAAAATAATGCTACTTATTTTAAAAATACTTTGTCTTACTGCGTTAAGTAGTAAAAATGTTTAATTATATTAATTTAAGTCTACGATCATGAATAATACACTCTACCCACCCATTTCACAGCTTAAACACCACCTATTTCAGCCATCAGACGAACTCCTGTTAAAACTTGTTGATAAAGACAGTGACATTCCTATTAAAGTTAGGAAAGCAGCACTCTCCCAGCCAGAGATTCAACAAGCCGTCACAGAATTAAGCGAAGCGGTACCTGCTGATTTTGAAGCCATAGCTTGCGAGCCTCCTCTGTTTATTAAAGATCTTATTAATCGCCGCTGTGCCACACAAAATGCAAGCTTTGATCCACTCCCTACTGAAGGTCAAATTCTACGTATCGATCAGGTAAAGGACCCAAAACAGCAACTTGATTGGCAACTAGGGTCACCTTTAGCTGTATTATTAGATAGCCCTACAGAAGCCAGTGCTGACCTCTGGCATGGCTGGCTAGTAAGTCCTGATACAGATTATGCGGATTATTGGGATGTATTGCTTGAGCCATGCGATGAACCTTTTGATCCTTTAGCTGGCATGGTCCAAATTTGGAACCCAGTGTGTTTGTGGATACCTCAAGCCAATGAGGTTATTGGTCAAATTTCATTAGCACGAGTTCAAGCTATTCGTGCTGTAGCTAGTGAATTTTTATGCACAGAGACTATTAATGACACTACTAACCCAGGGTTTATTTCATCACGCAATACGCTACATGGATATAGAGTCCTTACAGGAACGCCTTTAGGCGATGAAAATGACCCCCGTCATACTTATCAAAATTTGTATCATACTGTTGCCAAAGCAATTAAAGAGCCTGCACGTATTGCTCTGGCACAACTCGCCCCGAGCTTTCTAACTCATTGCAAAAAGATGCTGACAGACCTGCGCGATCACTTAGGCCAAGCGCCTCTTTTACCCAGTACGCTTATTCCACAAGCCATGAGCAGTACCGAAAACAGCAATAGGCCTGAGAATACCTATAAACTGCGAGATTACCCTTTACATCTCTGCCTAAAAGAATACCCAGATATCCCAAGTATGCTACAGCTTAGCCTTAACTATTCTGAGTCTAATGGCGAGCTTACAATTATTTTAGAAGAAGATGGTATTGCAACTGAAACACATACTATCAGTGCTGAGCAACCAACAGTAAGTGTAGAGATTGAAAGCGACAAAGAAAACCGCTTAATTATCAAAACACACAATAGCGAGCTCAGCATACCGTTGCACAGCTGAATCCCTCACTTATCTAGTTAATTTAAATTGCCCAG
>ENA-ORXI01001875-ORXI01001875.1-sediment-metagenome-genome-assembly--contig:-NODE-1875-length-15896-cov-24.407421_pt1 | contig 15896 bp, 15 predicted proteins | sample MGYA00237861_ERZ511468 | MGnify/ENA primary metagenome ERZ511468 (study PRJEB26299, sample SAMN06266213) | sediment metagenome | isolation source: Hudson Canyon methane seep mesocosm | place... | reverse complement strand
TCCTCACCCCTGCCCTCTCCAGCAGGAGAGGGAGTCATTGAGTGCTATAACTCATTGTATTTTAATTGTAAAAAGTTTTGTAGATAGCTATGCCTTGCTGGGGAGGGCTCTTAAGAACAAAAGTCATTAAAAAATGTAATGGTGACATAGCCTAACGGATAGTAAAGCCAGATAACCACGCGCCTCGTTTAGGCTCTTGGGCTAACCCTTTCCCATCCACAAATTTAAAAGGGACTGAGACTAAATTCATCCCCTGATTTACTTGAACTGAAAAATGCAAATGTGGCCCCGAGCTAAATCCAGTATTACCTGAGAAAGCGATTAGCTGCCCCGCCTTAACCCGCATACCTTCATGAACTTGCGCTCGCTCAACTTGTAAATGTGCATAAACAGCCATTGATCCATCATCGTGCAAAACCCTAATGCTATTTGCCCGTGCCTTATAAGTTTGCTTATCTGTTCCTCCCTTAAAGAAATCATTCTCTAAGCTCATAACAATACCGGCTCTTGCCGCATGAACTTCAGAACCTAAAGGCATAGCAAAATCCACTGCATATTTGTTTTGATCGTCGGTATGCGAAAACTTCCCACCAAAAGCTTGAGTTACCTGAAATGATTTATAACTCGCAAAAGGTGGGTAATAAGTCGCTGACTGGCTATGCGTAGCAGAGGGTTCGCCTAAGGAATAACGGTAGCTTAAACTATACTCCCAGCTCCGGCGTTCATTTAATGCGCCTACAGAAAATAAAGGTTTAGAAGTACCAGGCTGCAATACAAATTTATTGGGTAATTTAGGTTCTGTTTGAACGTTCACTTGCTTAATTAAAGCAACTTCAACTTCTATCGGCCCAAAATAATCATTTCTAATAACAAATTGTGGAGATCGAGATTCACCCTCTCGTTTTAACCAAACGCGCTGTTTAGCCTCTACTTTTAACTGTTTAACTTGCAATGAAAGTTGCTCAGTATTCTTAGTAGCAGGCGGTTTATCCGTATAATGCCAACGCCCTTTTTCATCTTGAAATTTATACATTTTTTTTGCGTGACTAGGAGAACTTAATAGGCATATTCCTAGCACTACAAAACTATAAAGTATCTTTTGTGAGAACAAAATTTTATGCATTTTTACCCCATGATATAAGATCAACGGACTTAAGCTTTAAAACACCGTCTCCAAAGGGAGAAGGCTGGGATGAGGGAAGTTATTTTATTCAAGTATCTTTAATCTCTACCTATAGAGTTTTAGGCTACCCACTTAACGTGGGACAAGCATCAGGCAACTGGACATAAAAGTAGGGGCTGTGCCTTGTGCCTGCCCTTAATGCCCACTCGTTATCAGGGCAACCACAAGGGATTGCCCCTACGATAAAAGAACAGCAGTGAGAGCGCGAGGACTACCAATCTGTCCCGCCTTAAATGCGTAGCCGAATTTTAAAGGCAAAAAAGAAGTTGTTTTAAATCTCCTCACCCAACCCTCTCCAGCAAGAGAGGGCTTAAAGCAATCTAAACAATAATTAAGCTAAGTCTACTCTGCCGATGCCAACATCACTTCAACATACTTATCTTTACTGATTAACTGCCAAGCATCTTCATAGCTCATAATTTTCTCATGATGACTGCGCCAATGCGTATCAATGCCATCCCAGCCATGCTGAGAAAACACATGTCCACACTCTGGGCAAACCTTATGCTTTAAAGCATTCCATGTTGCATCCGCAACCTCTTGTTCACTAGTACAATGCACTCGAGATTTTTGCATATGTTTATAATAACTACCTACATGAATACAGGCACACACCCAATATCCACCCCCTTCTTGTTCAGTTGCCGGATAAACTTCAACTTTAGTTTTCATTTTATTCTCCATGTGATTTATTGCTAGAACTGCAAGGTATGCAGTGCATACCCTACACAATGAATATCTTAGTTAGTAACCTAACTTGGGTATTTAATCCCAATACTGTTGCCTTAAAAAAGTAGCCTGTATGGAGCTTGCGCAATACAGGGCATTCAACGCACTGCTCCCCGTACACCATTCCTCCATACGGGCTACAAAAAACTTAAACACAAGAAGGCAACGAACCTACAAAAATGTCACATTAACTCATTGCGTACCTTTAAACCGAAAGGTATGCATTGCATACCCTACACAATGATTATCGTGTGACATATATTACTTGCCACTTGATGATGAACTAGACTTGGTTGCTTTAATCTCAGCTTCTAATTCCAAGCGCTTTTTATCCAATTCTAATAGCTCAATCTCTCGACGTAAATAAATACCTGAATTTTTCTTAATCGCATAACTCTCCTCCTGAATTTCCATACGCCCTAGTTCTTCACGCTTTTTATTAGCAACGTCCATATCAAATTTGAATTGCTTCTGCTGGTGCTCGTGCTCAATTTGTAAGGCTTGTTCTTTATTTTTAGCCTCTAAACGACTTTCTTGTTCACGATGCCCTTTTTCCATATCTGCCTGTAATTGTTTTTCAACAATTAAACGCTGATGAGCCAACTGCTCTGACTGCACTCTTTGCTCATCTTCACGCAATAAATCATCCTGCCTTTGCTTTTCTCGCAAACCCCCTTCAAACTCAATGGATTTTAACTGATTATCATGCTCAACTTTTTGTATATGAAGACGCTTTTCAATCAATAGATGTACTTGCTGTTGCTGTTCTTGATCAAGTAATAACTGCTTTTTAGCCTCGGCATCTTGTGCTTGTTTTTGCTGGTCAATATCAGCCTGTTCTTTTAACTGTTCTAACTGTTGCTGTTTATGCGTTAACTCTTGCTCCTGAAGTAAGTAGTCTTGGCGAAAATGCTCTTCTCGCTGCTGCTCACTGACTTCATAACTCTTTTTTAAAACACTCAAGTAAAGGTGCTCTTTTCCCAGTTTTACATCAGGAAAATCGGTAAACTCAGCGCTTAAATGACAAGTACTCTGCGCCTGGATGTAATTAATCACCAGCATTTCATTCACAGCAAACTCAATACTTTTTTCTATGCTACCTAACCCTGACTGCACCCACTGATCATCGGGCAACATGGCAAATAATTTATTCTGAATAATATCTAAAATGACACTGTGATAAGTCGCTTTAATATGCTCATTAAGCTCTGAAAGTATCTCTACCTGACTCTGCGCATATTCAAACGTGGCTTGAAAACGAAGCTCTAAATTAACATCTAAAGTACAAAAACCATCATAGAGCTGTAACCTATCTATGATCTCCCAGTCTTCAATCAATATAGGGTAAAGCGTATGATAAAAGCGTTGCACAAAGTTTTTAGGGCGTACAAATAATTTTTTATATGGGCCTAACTTACTGTAAACAAGCTGCCGTTCGACATCAAAACTTGCTTCCCAAACTTCAAGCTCTTGGCCTAGTTCATTTTCAACTGCCCCCTCAATTAACCACTGATCAATGCCAGTACTCATGCTATTCATGCTTATCGACCGATGTTTTTGCAGCTGCACGTAACTGGGTAATTTTATCGCCCATCTTTGCGGCAATTAACGGGTAAAGGTTAGGCGAAAACTCCACCGTTCTATTATCTATTTTTCTTAAAAAACCACGATTTAATAATAAGCCGACCGCAAACATACGCGACCAATCCGAATATCGCCGCGCCCTCTCTAGGCCTGTTTTCTCAATGATCATTTCCAGCTCATCGTTCTCATTGATACGAAACTCAGTAAACTGCCGTAAACATTCAAAAATCAAATCTTCCTCATCCGCAGTTAAAGGACCAGGCGCTGTAAACTCCAAACGATATGAAAGTAACACGGTAAAAAAATCAACCATTGCCGCACAAGTAAATGCAAATAATGAGAAACCTTCCCACATGGCACTGCTCGGTTTTACACCCTCCACAAACTGCTTATAGGTTAATAATAAAGGTGCATCAGGTAAGCTTTGGCTAAATTGACTAGATAACTGATTAACTTGTAACTGCATGGCTTGAACGCTTGCTAGCAAAGCATAATAAGACTCTTGTACGTCACCAGCAACATCTAAATCGGCCAAATTAATGTGTACTTTCTGAATACTTTTATCTAACGCTAAAAAGTCCTTATCTAGCTGTGCAAAACTTTGCTTTTTAGTCATGTAAATTTCATTATAGCGCCGCCAAAAGGGTCCTTTACCCACTTGGTTTCGATAGCCGACAACAATTTCTGGGTGAGTCCCAAAATAAGCTTGAGTCACATCTTTAGACGCTTTTTCTAGTTCAGTGCGCTGTTGAGTTAACACACTATTTTTAATCACCAAAACTTGATCTACATAATCTTTAATATCTCCTCTAAGATGATTTAAGCGGTTGATATGAATCGTATCTTGTTCAGAAATTTCGTAAAATTTAAAATAAGAAAATGAAACAGAAGCCGTTAATGCAATTAACAAAGAGCACAATACCGAAAAATAGCGCATTCGATTAGCGCGCCAATGTATCCCGGCAATCTCCAGCGAACAAATAACTACAATAGATTGAATCGCCACGGTAATCACCAAGGCAATCCATGGAATTATGAAATGGGACATTCCATAAAAGGTAGTAAAACCAGAAGCAACACTGAGCATCAAAACGATAGGGATCGTCCATACTCTCAACATGCCTACAAATATAGTCTGAATACGGTTAATTAAATAACCAACACCCGCTGCTTTTGTTTTTATTATTTCAGGATTATTCATTTTTCTAAAACTGTATGACTAACTAATGTTATTTAAGAGCTTGTTTTTAACATATTTTTTGATAGCCCGTCAAAATCCCCCTAGCTATGTCACCATTAAATATGAAAAAAAATAGCCGCTCTTAAAGCCCTCCCTTGTTGGGGAGGGTTGGGTGGGGAGAGGTTAAAATAAGTTTCTTTTTTCAGCAACATGCATTCTATCTCCCCCTCGCCAACTCTCTCACCGCTAATCCTGTTAACTTAAGAGAAAGTGGCTGTGTGAAGCTTGCGCAACATAGGGCACTCAACGCGTCTCTTTTCCCGTATTCCGTGCCTCCATACGGGCTACCAAACCCTAAACTTTTCATAAAATTCAAACGTTAAAATTTAGAATATTCCCTTTACACTCCTTGGTCTACGGTTCAAGTTCGATAAAACATTTAACATCGTATTCGTCGCTTTATAATCTGTTCCTGACCACTGTAGCTGACCCTCACTATTGAGTATTGCGAAATAAGGAAGCCCTATTTTTAACTGGCGGTGCTCCGGGCTAGACTTAAAACGCTCAAACTCGGGTGTACCATCAATAATTTTTAAGGGAATTGCTGATTCTCTCAAAGCTAAATTTAAGCGCTTATTTGTGACGACTTCTTTAGCAAACTCCAAACAGTTAGCACACCAACTGGCATAAAAATCAATAAAGATCGGTTTACCCGTTAGACGCGCCCGCTCTTGTGCCTCAGCTAAAGTGTGTAGCCACACAACCCCACCTTCATCTTTTTGTGGGTATTCAACAACTACTTGAGTTGTAGCATTAGCTTGCCCTGGTAATGAAATATAATTTAACCCTGAAATTAATAACCACCCGCCCAAAATAAATGTTACAACCCCGACAAACCGTGCAAGTCTCTTGCTTGGGTGCTGATCAGTACTTGCCCCATGTAAAATATTAAAATTAACAATCGCCACCCATAAAATAACAAGACCCCAGGCCAACATTGAAATGGCATGCTCATGAACGTTCAATACACTTAAGCCTTTAACAAAATAGGTATAAGCAAAATAAAGAATCAAAAAACCAAAGGCATTCTTAGCGCTATTCATTATTAAGCCAGATTTAGGTAGCTTTCTAACTTTAATAATGCTCACTACAAAAAAAGGTAAGCCGACACCCAAGCCAAACCCCCCCATTAAAATCCCCCCTTCCATAGCAATACTTAATTTATTCCAAAAAGTCAGCGCCTCACCTAATGCCGCAAGATTTGCTGTTTGTATCGCAATACTATCTGCAACTTGCAATAATAACGCGAACACAATCGGCCCTACGCAAGGAGAAATCACAAGGCCTGCAATACTCCCCATTATCCAGGTACCGAAATAACCGCTAATTTTTGAAGTGCTTTGGTCTAACTCTCCAACCTGAGACTGCATAAAACTAAACTCATAATAGCCCAGTAAAGAAATAGCAAAAAAAGCAAAGAAAACGGCAAAGATAAGGTTAACGAATGCAGATTGCATAAAGCTATTAAAAGCTCCCCCTGTCATACCTGCCGCAACACCTAGAATGATATAAGTCCCTATGATACCGATCAAATAAAATAGAGCGTGAACCTTTTCTTTATGTCGATTCCCATGCCCTCTATTAGTCACAATCATGGCTGTAATTGGCAGCATAGGGTACACACAAGGCGTTGCCACTGATAACAAGCCCGCCACAAACACCATTAAAAACAATATCGTATTATTTTTTTTATTTTTATTAAAAACGGCAATAACCTGTTCCATCAAGGTCAGATCATCTGCTTCCACTTCAGCTATCATTTTATTATCAACATAAACAGTGCCCGCTTTAGGTAACTGTATCGCTAATTTTTCAGTTTTAGGCCGGAAGCAGACATGAGTGACTTCATCACACAACTGATAACGTAATGCAATTTCTATTGGCTCAGAAATCTGTACTGTTGCATTTAGAGGAACGATTGAAAATAAAAATTCTCCCTTCCCTTTTAATACCGTTGCTTTAACTAAATCATCAAACTCACCTGCAGGAAAAGTAAAGGCACTAACACTTAAGCCTTGTTTTTCTAACTTATTTTTTCGATCTAATGTAACGGGTATATAAGCATTCTCAACACCCTTATCTAAATAAGCATGATGGTGCGCAGGTGGTGTTAATGTGATTTGGTATTGTGCAGGCCACTGGCTGTTATCAATAACCTGTAGTTGAACGTCTGCTTTCGCTCCAGCTAAAACCGCCGAGCACGTAAGAAAAAATAAAATACAACATCGATAAAATATTGAAGTATTCATAATAAGACCTATTACCTAAATGTAGAGATTTATAAGAAGAATTTGAGTAGTCGACCCATCGACTTCGTAGCCTGTATAAAAAGACACAATACGGGCATGTTATGTATCAATACTGTTGACTTAAGGTCTCCTTTTCCCATCGGAGTGAAGGGAAGTTAAATATTTACCTTTTTCAAATACCTTTAAATTTCTTTATTGCTGAGCGTCAAAAGCAAAGAAAAAAGAAACTATTTTAAGCCTCCTCACCCAACCCTCTCCAACAAGAGAGGGCTTAAAGTCAACAGCAATATTTTCAATAACTTGCGTAGAGTGTCTTTTTGCGAAACCCATCCTACGGAGCATTAAGCTATTTTACAGTCCAAAATACGTGTAAATACCTATGCCTTCAATACCCTGATATTTGTTGGTGAATTTCACCACTATCTAAGCAGCAAAAAAAATCGAGTTCATTTTCTTGTAACCAATTAAAGCCTTTGCTACCTTTCAACATAGCTAAGGTAGCAATACTACCCGCAACCACACAATGCTCACTTAAAATGCTCACCGCGCGTAACCCTGTTGTCGGCATGCCTGTTTTAGGGTTTAAAATATGACTGTAACGGACACCATCAATTTCTTGAAAACGCTCATAATCACCACTACTTGCAACAGCACCGTGTGTAATGGTTAGCTGTAAACTTTGCTGGTCTTTCTCTAAAGGGTTTCTAATCGCAACAGGCCAGCCCTGACCACTTGGCCTTGGACCTATGACTTTAATATCCCCTCCTAACTCAATAATGCCAGAAGTAATGCCCTTACTTTTCAGTAATTGTGCAACACTATCCGCTGCATATTCTTTAACAATACCGCCAAAATCTAACTGCATGCCTTGTTGTGGTAAATAAACACTATTTTGGGTCCATTCAACCTTATTCCAGCCAATTAATTGTCGACACTCATTAATCTGTTCTTCAGAAGGAATTTCTGTTTTATCCAGCGACCAAAGCTTGCGTAAAATTCCAGAAGTAACATCAAACAAACCCTCACTTTCTTGAAAACATTGATCCGCATAAGCTAATAAAGCAGCCATTTCAGCATCAATTTTGCTGGCCGCCCCTAAACCTGAGCCATTATTAATCACGCTAATGAAACTATCTTTACGATAACGTGAATAACGCTGTTCTAATTTTTCTAAGCACTGCTTAACAGACTGCTTTGCCTCTTGAGCTTGCAGTCTACTCAGCGCATAAAACTGAATATGACAAGGTGAGCCCATCGCATGAAAAGCATGGTTCACTAAGCGCAACTTACCCTGCATAGTCGCTTTAAAATTTAGCGTTAATAGAAGCGGTCACCATATAAAAGCTAAAATCATCAAAACTTCCTGAACTATCACCCCCTATTTGGTAGCTTGCTTTACGATCGTTGTAATCAAAAGCAGTCTGTAGCTTCACTTCTTTTACAAAGCCTGACATCAAGAATGACTTAGTTAATTTAATACCTGCCCCAAGACTCCCAAATCCAGCAAGTCGGTAATCACTAGAATGTACAGCACCTAAATTACTACTATTAAATGTGGCTTGATAAAAATCAGCTTTATCCTGCGTGTAATATCTAAAGCGTGGAACGATTTGCCAACCATCAGCAATCGGTTGATACCAGCTTAACTCAACGGTATGTGCATCAACGCCCCAGTCATCAACATAGAGACGATAATCTGCATGCAAAGCCGCTTTATTAGCTGCTTTAAAATGATGTACATAACGTGTTAACCACGCCCACTGAAATTTATTTCCAGGACGAGCATCATTGACTTGATTGCCCGTATCTTCAATATAAACTCGCTTATAAGGATCTGATAAAAACCCACCATGATAAGCAAAAGTCATATTACTTTGTATCAAACTATCCTTATTGATAATCTGAGTGAGGCCTAACAAGTACTTTTGACTGGTTTTTCGTCCGTTAATTTCAGGCCTTCCCGTTGCAGTTATTTCATCAAAGGCAACGGACCCTGTAAGATTCAAGGTGGTTAGTTTTTTATTTAATGCCCAACTTACGCCAGCATTGACGTGCCCAGAAAAATAATCATTTTCATTGGAAACACCGCCCCCTAAACTAATATCAACCTCATCAAAAGCATAACCCAGTGATGCCGTTAAAGCATCTCGCTCATCAGTAATTGAAGCACTACTTAAAAATTGCTGAACTTGCCCTTGATCATCCCTCACATTCATAACGGGAGAAGCACCTGACATTGTGTCACGCACTAGATCTAAAGACGCAGTAAAATTTTCTCCAATCGGTGCAACTGCCGTTAGATTAAAAACATCCACTCCCATCCGATTATTGCTTTCTTCATAATGCGCATATTGAAAATCAGTATTAAATGTTTCATCCACACGGCCCGCATGTGCATCTTCAGCAACAATCCCTGGCAAAGCAAGCGCGGCTATACTTAAGCGGTTAATTAATGACATTTCGCACCTTTATATTTAATTACAACCACAACCACCACCATGCCCACCATAACCTCCTGATGCAGACTCTTTACTATAAAAAGTGTGTTGACGAAATGCAGCTTCTTGGCCGTCCGTATCTAAAGCCATTTGCGGCAATGCTAAATTACCTCGTTCCCATGGCTTAACTGGCGTACAAGCAGATACGCCAGTTAATACTAAAACAAGACTTATAATTTTTACTAGATTTTTTTTCATAAGCTTTCCGCTAATAATTCAATCACTTTTTTCTCGATTTCATCAATATCACTCTTAGAAAATCCACTGTGAATATGACGAATCACACCCTTTTTATCAATAATAAATGACGTAGGCATCGCCTCTACTGAATACTTGTCAGCCCACTCACCTTCTGGGTCACGCAATATATCAAAGCTAGCGGGATAAAGTTTTAAGAATCGCTCCATGGCTTCTGGCTCTTCATCCATATTAATCGCGACGATTTTAAATCCAGCCGTATGATGTTTTTCATACAACGCTTCTAATAAAGGAAACGAAGTTCTACAAGGAGGACACCAAGAGGCCCAAAAGTCCAAATAAATCACTTGGCCACGGTAGTCACTCAAGCTACTTGCTGTTTTCGTCGCAATATTAGGTAGAGAAAACTCAGGTGCAGGCTTACCTACTTCCAAAGCTAATACAGAAAAACTCAGGCTTAATAATAAGCATACTGTCACTAATTTTTTATATAAATAACTCATCAACTATCCAATTTAAAGAGGGGGTTGGGTGAGGGAAATTAAATACTTCTGTTATTCAAATATCTTTTAAAGCCCTAAAGGTAATGAAAAAGAAACTATCTTAACTTCTCCCAACTCAATACGATTAACTTATGGTTTAAAGCCCCTTCTCCAAAGGGAGAAGGTTGGGATGAGGGGAGTTTCAATATTTCTTTTATTCAAATATCTTTTAATCTCTACATATAGAGTTTTAAAACTCCTCACCCAACCCTTTCCAACAAGAGAAGGCTTTAAAAATCAATAAATATCATGAACGGTATTGTACACATTGAATTTTCCAGTCGGCGTTTGCAAGCCCACAAAACGTCGTAACTCTTTTAATGTCGTACTATCCAAAACAATCACCGCACCCTCTGGCGCCCAGTCTGACACCCATACTTCGGTACCATCCATATTAAAATCAAAATGTACTGCTCGACCATTGCTTGCAACAGTTAAGCATCTTTCTAAAACCCCTTTCGCTTTTGAAATAACACAAATATCTTTTTCATGCCCTGTTGCGCTCAATGGCATATCAACAAATACCCAAGGTGACTTGACATGTGATTTCACAAAAAGTGAGCCTGAAGAGGGCAGTGTAATTTCTCTAACAACCGTCCATGCAACATCAGGTCGGTTAACGGGGTCAGCACCATAAACACTCAGCTTGCCTTCACCTATATGAGAAGTGGCATTCACCCAACCATATTTAGGATCTTCCCAATTAACACCACGCCCTGGATGAGGAATTAACCCCGTATCAAACATAGCCTCTAAATCTTGGTTAATCAGGTCAATCACGACCATTTTGTTACTGGCATTAGCGGCCACAATATAAAAACTACCGGTATGGTCCAAACCCCCATCATGTAAAAATTTAGCGGTAGCAATATTGGCAACAATTGGAAAATCTAAGCTCGCAGGGTCAGAATAATCAACAACCGAAACAATCCCCGCCTCTTTTAATGACACCACCCATGTAGGGTTGTGTGGAGAAGCAATAATAGAAGCGACTCTATTTTCAGGCAGTGTCACCCCATCAATATCCTCCATGGGTACATCTACTTTCTGCTTAGGTTCAAGCGTAAGTCCATCATAAACAATATACTGTGGTGGCCAATAGCAGCCTTCGATTAAATATTTATCTTTATACTTATCTTCATCGCCTTCCGGTTTATATTTACTACTTTCAACACTACGCGCATCATGGCAACCTTTTACGTTGGCAACAATTGTAGGTATCTCATACCATAAATCAATTAATGTAACTTTTCCGTCGCGACCAATCACATAGATATAACGACCACTAGAAGACATACGTAAAATATGTACGGCAAAGCCGGTCTCTAACGTCACTATTTTTTCATTAGTATCGCCATCAAAAATAGCGACAGCACCCGCATCACGTAAAATAACACCGGTATAATTTTGCCAGTTCCGAGAGTGCTCTGGAGCAGTAGGACGCTCCTCAACTGTCGCTAAAAGTTCCCAGCTGGCTTGAATATCAGGCATAGGTAATAACGGCGCATCTGGAGGTGGAAGCTGTAAATAAGCGGCTAAATTAGTGACTTCGTCTGCCGTTAAATCACCCGCCTGTCCAAAATTCCCCATCCCAGCAGGTGACCCATAAGTGACCATAGACCTAATACCATCCGTACCGATAGCTTTAGTACGTAACGGGGTAATATTAGGCCCCGTTGCTCCCAAACGAAATAAACCGTGGCAACCTGCACAGTTATTAAAATAATTCTGCCTGCTGGCTTCAAACTGTTCATCAGTTAACTCAACAGGCGCGCTAGTGACTATCGGTCCTACCTCAGCTTGTGCCGCAAGAAAAGCAACAATATTTTGTACATCAACAGCGGAATGCCCGAGGTCTTGCATGATATAAGGAAAAGTTGCCAATTTTTCAGCATCATAAGCCCCCGCATCAGCCATCTTTTGCGGGTTATCAATCCAAGCAGCTAACCATGATTTTGAGTAATTAGCCGTTGCCTCTAATAAATCAGGTCCAGGCCGTGGCGGCTCAATCGGAGGGTTGCCTAAACTATGACAATAAGCACATGAACCTCTAAAGTCCTGCTCTCCTTTAGCGATATCAGTCTCAACGGGTAATGCTTCCCCACCAGAAACCGTTGCCAAATAATTCTTAATATTATTTAACTCTTCAGTGCTTAGGTCCTTCAAAAAAGCCATTTCAGGCTCAGCCTTAATCCCTAGTCTAATAAAAGTTAACCCTACACCCTGAATATTTTTATGCGAATAGCCACCTTTACCAGAATCACCATGGCACATGGCACATTTTGCATCGTAGAGTACTTCGCCCTTAGATATATCTTTAGTTGATGCAGTTTGAGTGGCTGTTTCTTGAGAGCTATTACAAGCGGTTAAAAACAGAATTAGAATGATGGTATTGAGAATTTTTATATTCATATCGGTACCCGAATATAGTGTACTTAAAGCTTGCTTACCTCTATGAGAGAGTATTACAGGACCTTCAAAGAAGGTACTTTGAACTAAATTGTGAAAGCAAACAAACCTAAAACACATGAAAAAAATATATAAAAACACTAAAAATTAACGATTAACTAAGCCACGAAGCTCTTAATTATCAACTTATATAACTTTTATATTGAAAATATATCAATAACTATACCGAAAAACACCATTTTTGCCAACCTCATCACAATAATGATTACCCCCCCCCAAAAAAACTCACTAAAATATATCACACAAAACATGTACAAGCCCTTGTCTCATATCGCCTTTAAGACCCCACAAACTATTCAATAGTGTCTATGGCTTTGTTATTAAAGACGCTAAATGTCAACCAACCAGACCTTTTTATGACGACTAATGAGTGGTTATATCGAGCGGGGGGCTAACTGAGAGAAAATACGACCAAAAACCGCAGCCCGTATGGAGGAGTGGCATCGAATCGATGCTGTTGCCTTAAGCCCTCTCTTGTTGGAGAGGGTTGGCTGAGGAGATTTAAAATAGTTCTTTTTGCTTTGCTTTTAAGCTTATATAAAGAAATTTTTAACTCTCCCTTCTCCCGCTGGAGAAAGAGGTTATTCATTAAATCAACAGCATGGGTACACCGAATGCCCCGTACTGTATTGGCTCCATACGGGCTACAGTATTACGATATTAATCTGCACAAGATGGGTTAATATCAACAGCAGGTGTTGGTGCATTAAGGTATAAAATACGGTCACCACCTTTACGATGCTCTGTAATTTTAGTCTCTAAATCTGCATTTCCCATACCTATACCACTCCCAAAACCAGCAGAAACTAAACGCGCACAATACCCTTTTTCTGGATTGTCGCTTAACCCTAACAAAGTTTTACAGTCTGCTACTGCTGGAACTTGAAGAATAAATGGCCTTCCCCAGCCATCTAAAACAACTTTTTGGCTGGTTGCTAATGCTTTATTAACATAAGTAGTGCTTTTAAAATTACTCTGTAATGATGATATATCACTAGCATCCAAAACAAGCCCGCCTTGTAAATAAGGACCGCGCCACCCTACTTGGCTGTCTGGGTCAAAGACAGACCATTCACCAGGTTTCGTAAATAAATAATCAAGACTGTAATCCGTATAATCATCAAGGTCTTTACTGTCCTTTGGAGCATACCCTAATGTATCTAAGTAATAGCGCTCCATAATCACCCGCTTAATATTCGCCATGGATACATCCGTTGCATCACACAGCGCTTTACGGCTCGTACCACTAACATAAGGAATGGCTAGTCCTGCCAGTGCAACTAACACCAACAAAACAACCGTAAGCTCAATTAACGTCATGCCTGCTTGTTTATTCTGTCTCATATCTCAGCTCTTTATTAATACTACCTAAAACAATGCTTATGTCACCGTTACATGTGGATTTTTTAATTAATTTTGTTCTTAAGAGCCCTCTCCAAAGGGAGAGGGTTGGGTGAGGGGAAATAGAAAGCATGCTGCCTTTTCATGCCTTTGTAAGCCGTTAAGATAAGCTAAAAAACTTATTTTAACGTCTCCCCACCCAACCCTCCCCAGCAAGGGAGGGCTTTAAGAGCTAATTTATTTTCTACACTTAACAGTGACATAGCCAAAACAATAGAACCGTAGGGTGTGTAGAGAGAAGTAACTCAATAGAGTCACATAGCGAACCCCATCAAACACTACCTCAAACGATGGGTTTCAGCTACCCACTTAAGGCGGAACAATACCAGAAACTCTGTAGGTTCGTTGTATTCGTACCTACGCCTGACGGCTTCATTATTGTGCCGGCTTAAAAGTAAAGCCGGGTTCGCTTAAGGCTCTACCCATCCTACGGTTTACCTATGATTCTAAATTAAATTTTAAAAATCCCAACTTCAGGCCTTTTTAAAAAAGGAACAACCATTAAACTCGTTACGTTAAATTTTTTTCAATCAACACTTGTAACTCTTCACGTTCAACAGTCCCCACATTACGCCATACAATTTGACCTTCAGGAGAAATTAAAAAATGTGTCGGTGTCATACGTACACCACCAAAAGCAGATGCATAGTCACCTTTTTCATCGTATATCACTTTATAAGGTAAAGACCGACTTTTCGTTATTGCTTTAAGCGCAGGTAGCCTGTCATACTCCAAAGCCACCGCTAATGTCACATACCCTTGCGCTTGATATTTATGATGCAACGCAATCAAATCTTCAATTTCAAGCAAACATAAGCCACAACTTGTCGCCCAAAAACTCACCAATACCGGCTTTCCTTGTAAATCCTGCAAGTTAATAACTTCGCCTGTTATGGTTGTCATCTTTAACTCTGGAGCCATCGGTGCAGGTTTCAGCCAATATTGCCACGCATTAGCTGCCGCTAATATCGACACCAATAGCACCCCAAACATTATTCTTGATTTAGACATAGATATATTCTTCCTTTTTATTCCTACTTAAAACATTCGTAGCCCGCATCGAACTTGCGGAATACCAGATATTTGCGGTTCGTATTACCCCGTACACCATTCCTCCATACGGGCTACAAAACCTATTTATTCCCCATAATTGAAATCTGGATTACTCACCTCTAAACCCCAATTACTTTCCAGCTCGCCTTCTTTTACATATCTATGAAACGATGAAAAAGGCCAGTTTATGACCGCATCCACCCAACCATGTTTAACCGGATTAAAATGAATATAGTCAATATGCCTCAACAAATCCCTTTCATCACGAACAGCGTGTTCCCAATAACGTGATTGCCATAAATCATATTCCCCTCGATTATTTTTATTAAGCCCTACCCCAGCATTTTTTAAAGATCGCGTAAAACGGTTTTTTATCCGCTGCCAGCGTTTTGCGTAATCATCATCCCCATCAGGTAGCTTTAACAAACAATGCAAATGTTCAGGCAAAATAACAATCGCGATTATTTCAAAGGGTTGCTCATTTTTAACGTATGCAAAAGCCTCACGTAATTCATTTATGTATTTCACCAAATAATCAGACCGGCGATTTTTAAGAGTGACCGTAAAAAAATAAGTCCCTCCCGGAATAAATACACGCCGATAATTCACCATTTTTATACCTCATAAAACACAATACGGGGGGATGTTCGCATTATCCCGCATTCCATTCCATCAACCATCGCAGACAGAGTATTCATCACGCCCATACCCCATAAAAACACAACACCCGTAGCCCGTATGGAGCCTGCG
>ENA-ORXI01001868-ORXI01001868.1-sediment-metagenome-genome-assembly--contig:-NODE-1868-length-15918-cov-19.481156_pt1 | contig 15918 bp, 14 predicted proteins | sample MGYA00237861_ERZ511468 | MGnify/ENA primary metagenome ERZ511468 (study PRJEB26299, sample SAMN06266213) | sediment metagenome | isolation source: Hudson Canyon methane seep mesocosm | place... | reverse complement strand
GGTATGTTCACTGCTCCAACTATCATTGATGGTGTATTGACTGCTGCGTTACCTGTTCTTTAAGTTTAAAACTTAAAAAATAAGATTTACATACCAGGCAGATTCTTTCTGCCTGAGTTTGAAGGTTCTCCTTCTAAATACTTTTTTTGCGACTATTAAATATATTAAAGGAAACTTCCAATGAAAAAATTATCATCTAGAAAACTAGCTCTTGCTACTGCTGCTGTTGCTTCTGCCGCTGCTGTTGCCCTTGCTCCTGAAGCAATGGCCGGTGCTGGTGGTTTAGAATTCCAAGGAATTTATGACACATTAACTGGATGGACTCAAGGTGTTCTAGGTCGTGTAATCGCTATCGCTATGGTTTTAGTTGGTATGGTTGCTGGAATCGTTCGTCAATCTATCATGGCACTAGTTGTTGGTATCAGCGCTGGTTTAGGTATGTTCACTGCTCCAACTATCATTGATGGTGTATTGACTGCTGCGTTACCTGTTCTTTAAGTTTAAAACTTAAATTGAATAAAAAAGAACCGAGGATATAATTTCTCGGTTTTTTTTGCCAAAAATATAAATCATATCTCTCCTTTACATTCTCTCCTAATATCATTAAAAGACATTTGATCTTTTTCTTTATATTTTTTAGCTGATAAAACGACTGACTTCATCTTACTTATATTAGTCAAAAAAGATTTAAAATTTTTCAAGTTTGAACGCTCATCATTAGGAAATAAAAAACTCAAAAACTTTTTATTCTCCAACTCAATTATCTTCCAAAAATAATCTGGCGTTCTTATTCCGTGGGTAAAAAAGAAAACATCGTTTTTTATATCATTCGTCCATAAAGGACCGCCCTCGACATGAATGTTATGTTTTTTCCTAAAGCAATCAATAATATCATTACTAACAACCCACGCTTCTTTATAGAATACAGGGTGCATCGGTAAGATATTAGTCATATAGGATGTCTCCAAAATATTTATAAGATTATTACCTAGATGATAACTTGGAACTAATCTCCCATCTAAAAATTTCAGTCTTTTTAATTTTAAATCTTTTACTGAAGAGTTTTCATTGATCCCTGCATTATTCATTTCAGGAAAAGAAAATCCAGAATAAGATATACTATTTATTTGGCTACATTTTCGAGAAACGTCCATATCTGACATTCTATTATAATAAAATTCATACTCTGTATTGCTAGAAACATCTATTTTTTTTAAAAGATCATACTCAAATTTAACCGCCGCCCGCATTGAGCAAGATAAATAAATAGTAAATCCATCTCTCTTAATGACTTTTGGGCTAGAAGAAGCGAAAATAGATTGAGAAACAAAAAAACATAAACAGCAAAATAATTTTTTTTTCATAGGATAAATATGGTTTATTTTTTAAGAAAATTAGTGATTTTGGTTATTTTATTAACCTCATTCACATCAAGTTACGCTATAAATAATGATGAATACGATCTCGATTGCATAGAGAAAAAATACATAAAATATTATAAAGCTAAAAGCAAACTTATGAGTAAAGTTTATGATTTAACAATTTTAAATCATCCTAGTTTAACTCAACAAGCTGAAAATATCATGTTTAGATTCGAGTTATCTAAAGGAAAAAGAATAAATACTTTCAACTACTTACTAAGAAATGATCCGGGAAAACTAAGGCTTGAAACTAATGTTGGAGACTGGATATATCTACCAGTAGAAGAATGGCAGGCTATTGAAAAATACACAAATAAAGAATTTAAAATACCAGAAGAAATGGCAATTCAGATGGTTATAAAAAGAAAAATGCCAGGATATAAAGAAAGAAAAAAAGAAAGAGATAAAATGAAAAAAAGCTTTGACTACAATAAGTACATCGCTGAATTTCAAATGGTTAATATTGCGCTGTTTAATGAAAAATGTATTGCCAGCGACATAAGGCTTAATAGATAAAATTTGATTTTTTTATAAAAACCTGCAAAACTAACTAGGTTAGTAAAAAATGATAAAAAAATGATAAAAAATAAAGCAATATTAGTAAGGAATGCTCTCGGATTAAAACCAAAAGAAGCAGGAGAAATATTATTCGGATACAGCCCAAAACAAGCTTATGATACATGGACACAATGGGAAAGCGGTAAAAAAATCCCAAGTAGGCCTACTGAAACTGTATTCGATATAATATTAATTCTTTGTAAAGCAAAACAAATGAAAATACCAGGAACAGAAAAAGCATTAGAATACATTCTAAACAACATATCACAAAAAAATAAAATATGAATACCTATAAAGCAATTATTATAATTTTATTACAAAGCCTATGTAATTTAACTCTAGCTAATGATATTGATATCCTACTTCAATCTAATGATATTGTTGACGAAGCAACAAAAAATGGAATCCCAGACTGGTTAAATGTAGATAAAAATAAATACATAGCAAAAGCACGAAAATTAGCAAAAACTGTTGACAAAAAAATACCGGAAATGTTTGAAAAAAACGAAATTCCTGACAACTTAAAACGAATCATAGTTTATGCATCAATGTCTATGGGAGAGAAAAAACTTATAAATTTATTTGAAAATTCATCTGGTAAAGATAATGTTTTTATAGTTTTTTGTGGGCTTGAAAAGAAAGCAAATGGAGAGCCAAGCAATATCCCTGATTTTATGCGAAACGTTAGAACACTCATTAAAGGAATAAGTCCTGAACCTAATGTTTTCCTAGAACCCAACCTTTTTAAAATGGCAGACATACAAGTTGTACCAACAATTATATTGCTAGAAGGTGAAAACAAGATCATAACTGAATCAAGAGGAACTATAAGTCTGGATTGGTTTATAGATAAAATTAAATATGACAAAGGTGATCTTGGTAAGTGGGGAGAAACCCACCTAATATCAGAAACAAACATCATTGATGATATTAAAAATAGATTAAAACAAATTGATTGGGAAGAAAAAAAGAATAATGCACTTGCTAACTTTTGGAATAAACAAGAATTTTTTGAACTTGATGAAGCCAAAAAAGACAATGAATTCTTAATTGATCCTTCCGTGACTGCAGATGCAAATATATATGATCATAAAGGTGATATTGTTGTCGCCAAAGGCACTACCGCTAACCCACTAGACTACGTTCCATTAACAAGTCGGCTTATTGTATTTAATGGTACGAAAGAAAAACAAATCGCGATAGCAAAAAAATACGGGGAAGAACTGAAAGGAAAGCGGAATGTTGTTTATATCACTACAAAAATTGATAGAAAATTAAAATGGGATGGACTTAATAAAATTGAGGAAATATTAAACAGACCTGTTTATCTATTAAATAGAAGTATAGTCGAAAGACTTAAATTAAAAAAAGTTCCTTCAATTATAGATAGTCAGGACAAAAGAATTCTTATTAGAGAAATCAAACCATGAAATTAATTATAAAAACAGTAATACTATTTACTCTAATTAACAATCAGGTTTTTGCTGAGGATACAGACATGGACCCTGTTTGCCCTGATTCAGAATTGTTTTCTGGTAAATTAATTACTGACATTTGTTGGTCCTGTATCTTTCCAATCCGGATTGCCGGTTATTCAACAGGTTTTATTGAAAAAGAAAAAGAAAACCCTAAAGCTAAAACTGATGGAAGTAAAACGCCAAAAACAGATCATGTAGAAAAAGAACTAGTACCAGGAAGCACTGAAGATACAGTAGACAAAATATCAAAAACACTCAATGTAAATAAAAAAGCCCACACGCCAGATGGTGCGGCAGATGCGATGATCTGCGTTTGTTCAGATGATAGCTTAATCCCAAGAATAGGGTTTACCCTTGGATTTTGGGTTCCATCTCGAATGATTGAAGTAGTTAAAAATCCCGGATGCAGTCCCGCACTTGGGGGAACAAACATAGGCATTGGAAGCTTCAGGCAAAGAGGAACAGATGGAGAATATGGAAAAACAACAGCGCAAGTGTCAACTCGACACGTACATTATTGGGCGTTTCCAATTCTAATGATTATGAAGCTTCTCTTTGAAACCGATTGCTTAGGAGATCCTTATGCGGATATTGATATTCTGTATCTAAGCGAAGTTGACCCCACATGGTCTTCGGATGAACTTTCATTTATTACAACACCTGAAGCTATATTATTTGCTAACCCACTTGCTTTAATCGCATGCTCTGCAGACGGATTAGCCGCATCAACGTATGGGGAAGGGTTTGATACTTTATTTTGGTGCGCGGGAACATGGGGAAGACTATATCCATTATCAGGCGTTCAAGGGCCTCATGGATCACGCGTAAGAGAATCGAGTCTATTAGCCGCAAGAATGGGCGCATTAATGCACCGCCGATTACTAGCAAGAAAAAGTATGGGAGATGATGCTGTCTGTGGATCAGAATTTTATCCTTTTTATCCTAAAACCCAATACAGATTAAGTCAATTTTATCCATTAGCCGAAAAATCAAGTAATCATGCCATTGGAGAAACAGATTTTAACTGGGGGATGTGGAGAACAATCCCCGGTACGGGTGAGGATTTTATGTACCTACAGTGGCGATGGTCTGATTGCTGCCTATTCTTCTATTAAAAATGATTAGATTAAATAAAAAGATAACGAAAAAGATAATTCTAACGCTCTCTTTCTTGAGTGTATGGACACCTTATATGACAGTATGGGGTGATTCAATTCAAGATGAAGGGGCTGTAGGACAAAACGATGGATTTGAATTTTTATCTGGTTTTGTACTACCTACCGATAATGGAACAGGTGATGGCGGATTTGTTTTTAATCATAACGGAGACAATACGGATATTTCTATTGATGAAATATTTTCTACTCCAGACGGTGATATTAATACATTAACAGATGGCTTTGGTAATGAAGGGACCTTTCAAGTCAATGCAACAACTTATAGAGATAACCTAAGTGGTCAAACTACTCCAACTGCATTGGCATACGATACTGCTAATACCGCTCAAAGGGGTAACCTTATTGATTTAAGGGCAGACCCCCTTTGGGACAAAACAGATCAAGTAATTGATGATTTAACCGTAATAAGTGATGAGTTTGCCGACTGTTCAAATAGTACAACCTTTACATCGACTCAAAATCCTTTTCATGTAGAAGATTTTCAATATTGTGAAAAAGCATACATTCCTAAAGTCGATGAATGCACTCTTTATCATGATTATGAAGTAAAACCTTTAATCAAAATAACCAATGGATTTGGCGGGTTCTTATCTTGTGGGCATGGGTGCCTTGATGTTTGGATAGGAAAAGTAGGGAACAACTATTGGTCAGGAAACTGCACTATATATGAAGAGTCTATTTCTATGGATATAGAAAATAGCGCGGTAACCTCTGCAGCAATCACCTATGCTAAATGGGATGATTATATGCAAATTTACATTAATGGAAGCAAAAAATGGTCAGGCCCTAACGCTAATTTCCCCCCCGAAACAATGGGTTCTTGCGAATTAGGCGAAAACTGGGAAACAATTCCGAATACAGATATATCCAGTGAATTAAAATCAAATTCATCTCTAGATTTCAAAATGAGAACATCTGTAACTGGAAATGGTGAAGGTTACGCAAAAATAAGAATATTATTTGATCCAACAAAATTAATTACAGATAACGGATGGCAAGACAATCCGGCAGGATGCACTCAAGATATTATAGATGTAGAAAATGCAATAGCAGATGGATCATGCGTTACGCCAGGGGAAATGACTTGTACATCATCTGCAGATGGTCCTTGTACAATAATTAATGGTATAGAAGTATGCGAATATGAATTAGCCGATTCACCTTTATCATTTATTCATGACACATGTAAAGTAGCAGAAATAACAACCCCTTATGACTGTAATTTCATTAAACCGGAATTAATGGAGTGCGGAGAAGACATTAATGGGGAAATAAGATGCCCCATCAATGATGGAACTCAGGGAGAAAATGGATGCACACTACTAGAGGCTGACCCTAATTGTGTATTCATAAATCAAACCTGTGTTGATGGCGCAGAAGGGGATAGCGGGGCTTGTTACGTTAATACAGCTAAATTTGACTGCGGATACGATTCATCAATTGTCGATATTGATTCACAAAGTACATTAACATGCGCGGGTCCAATAAGGTGCATAGGATCTGATTGTGTTTCAGCACAAAGTGAACTTGAATCAAGCGATTTCACTAAAGCAGCGGCGGCGCTTCAAATTGTTCAGAACATGACACAAGACAACAATTGTGATGAAGAAACAACGCCTTTAGCTGAAGACTGCGAAATATTTGCAGGTGAACCAATGGAATGCAAAATAGCCCTTGGAGGATATAAAAACTGCTGTCAAGAATCAGAAGATATGATAGCTGATGATATAGGACCAATGACCTATGTTGAGCTAACAACCACACTTTGGAAAATGGATGCAATAGTTACATCATTAGGTGGTAAAACTATTGCTACATTACATAATACAGCGGCATGGAGACTCATTAGTAGTCTACCCGGCATGATTTGGGATGCAGTAGTTAGTGGGTTTACTACGGTCGTTGACAGCATTGGGGGACTTTTTGTACAGGGTTTTACTATTACATCATCTACCTCAGCGGCTACTTCAGGAGCCATATCAACGCTAGTTGCGACAATAACACAACAAGTTTTACAAGCTACAGCCAGCGTAATTCTTAATATATTTGGAACGGCAGTTACAAACTTTTTATTTGTTGGAGTAACAGCAACAGGTGCACAAACAGCAGCAGTAATTTCAGGTCAAGTAGTAGCAGAAATAACTGTATCCGCGATAGTATCCACTGTTTTAGCGGTGATTAGTATCATTATGCTTGCATATTTAGTGTTTGTTATTGTAGATTTAATTATTAACATAATTTGGGCTTGCGATGAGGAGGAGGTAGAGCTAGCCGCACAAATACAAGGAGAAATGTGCCATTATTTAGGATCTTACTGTAAGTATGAGATGCCGACATGGATGATATTAATTGGTATATTCTTTTCACCCGTAGAATTATCGATAATGCTATCAATGTCTGGAGGGTTTTGTCTTGAAATAAGAAGGGCTTCATGCTGTTATAACTCACCTTTATCGCGAATTATTATGGAACAAGTCGCATTTCAACCAGGGTTAGCAATGAATTGGGGAACGCCTGAATTACCAGTATGCTCTGGACTTACCATAGAAAAAATTAGACAAGTTGATTGGGAATTAGTTGATATTAGTGAGTGGGTTGAAATACTACAACAAAACGGTGAACTACCAACAGACTCAACTGTAGATACTGACTATCTAATAGAGAACCTAACAGGAGACGGCGCTTGGATTAACGATTATGTAGAGGGTGATACAACAGACGGCTCTCGACCTAATGCCCGAGATAGAACTGACTTAAGATTAGACGGCGTTAATCTAGAAGATAAAAAAAGAGAAGTCGCTGATGATATTCTTAATACTTTTTAAATTAAAAAAATATGAAAAAAATAATAGCAATATATCTACTATCAATTAGCCTCGTATATGGAGAAAACAAAGCATTTCAAGAAAAAAAAGAAGAAACGGCCAAGTTTTTAAAAAACAATCTAAAAAACAAGGTTAAACCTAAAACAATTGATGACGCGTTAAAGCAAATTGAAGACCAACTTTTATTGCCTGCAATGGGAGTATTAATGGTTAAAACTCCAGAAAAAACATTCTTTGTTACAACAAATGGACGATTCGTATTTACTGGTAAAGTCTATGACAACTGGAATAAAGAGTTCTTAACAACAATAGAAGAAGCAAGGGAAAAAGCAACTAAAGTAGATCTAGATAAATTAAAACTAGATATAGACATACTTAACCCAATAATAATTGGGAAAGGAAAGAAAGAAATTGTTGTATTCGTAGAGCCATATTGTGCAGTATGCAATACATTAATTAGAGAAATAAAAAGCAATAAAAATAATGTTCAAAAAAAGTTTACATTTAAAATTGTTTCAATTGCATCAAGTAACGATGCATCTAAAAATGCAAACGCAAAATTACATTGCTTAAATACAAAAGACAAACCAGCGGCAATGGAAGCCTTAATAGATCAAAAATACAAAAGAATAAAATATACAAAAAATTGTGGGCAACAATACGAAATTCAATCTCAACTTGTATCTCAAGTATTAGGTGCTGTAGGAACGCCCTACACAATAGCCGATGATGGAAGAGTAGTTATGGGAAAAAACAAAGACTACTTTAATTGGTTAGAAAACAAATAATTTTTCACTACGCATAAAAAAGCCACTAAGAATAAATTCTAGTGGCTTTTTATGCTAGATAGCTATTTTAAAGAATTATTCATCCTTTGATTTAACACCATATTCGTTACAAAACTCTAAAAGTCCACCATCACAAGGTCTTTCAATATGGCTATACTGCCAATTACCATTTCGTCTGTGTACTTCGCCAAATAGTAAGGAAGTAGCCCCAGCAGAATCAGTAGATAAATTCGATGTGGAAATTACTTGATCGGTATCATCATCGATCAAATTAATATACGCGGGAGAGACAACGCCAAAATTCAAATTAAGCATATCAGCCTTATCGATTGTCACAACAATAGCCAGAGTCACAATAGCACTAGGTAATGTTTGTAGATCAGCAACCATAAACTCTTCACTACCACCGCCTTTTACATCTCCGCCATGAACCACCGATCCACAAATTGATTTCTTATTCGGTGTGTTATAAAAAATAAGATCCATACTTGCCCTAACTTTTCCCTTAGATGTCAGCATAAATATACTCACATCAAGATCGGGCTCAACGCCATCTAAGCATCTATCTTCACTCCAACCAACAACAACACGAACTTTCTTTAAACTGGGTGCCTTTTTTAATAAAGAAATATTATCCCCCTTTTTTACTAAAGAGACTGGGACATCGGTTGTTGAATCTGAATCTAAAATTGACATAATTTTTCCTAAATATTAAGTGGTTTATTTTTTCTATAATTAATTGATGAAAACAACGAAAGACCAATAAAAACAACACCTATAAGACCGGTTATTGTTTCAGGGATATGAATAACAGTACCAAAAAGCATTAATATAGCTAACGCTCCAATTGCATAATGCGCACCATGTTCTAAATAAATATATTCATCTAGCGTGCCTTTCTTAACTAGATGAACGGTAAGACTTCTTACAAACATTGCCCCAATAGTTAACCCGAGCATAATAATAATAATATCTTTTGTTACTGCAAAAGCACCCACTACACCATCAAAAGAAAATGAAGCATCTAAAATCTCTAGATAAATGAATGACATAGCCGTACCTTGCTTTATTGTATTACCCATTGAGTCATCTTCTTCCTCAAAATATGCAGACAAAATAGAAACTATAATATAAAGAGTGATACCTAATACACCCCCAACAATAACTTCAAGTTTGTAATTATCTGGTAAAAGTGACTGGACAATAAATAAAATAATTAAAGAAGTGGCCACTTCTATTGAATCTAATTTCCCTAATTTAGATAGTCTTTCTTCAATAAATTTTATCCAATAAACTTCTTTTTCATGATCAAATATAAAGTTTAGAAACAACAACAATAAAAACATCCCGCCAAAAGCAGATATTTGAGCATGAGACATTGATAAATAACGACCGTATTTATCTGGATCATTTAGTGCCAGATCAAACACATCAAAAAAACCTAATTCCGAGGTAGAAGCTACAATTAAAACTGGAAAGATCAGTCTCATTCCGAATACAGCAACAAGCATTCCCCACGTTAAAAAGTATCCTTGCCATTTTTTATCCATATACTTTAATTTTGCAGCATTAATTACTGCATTATCAAAAGAAAAACTGATTTCTAAAATTGCCAATACTGCAACTAAAAAAAGGTCGCTGGCCCCCCCAATTCCAAACGCGACTAACAGGCATATACCTGTTACAAAAAAAGAAAGCCGAAAATTTTCCATATATAATCCCTGTTAAATTCTAAAGGTATACAATACCAAAAAACAAAAGAAAAAAAAGTTTAAAAGATTAACAAAATCGCCATCTTTTAAAGAACATTGATTTCTAAAACGCGCTAAAATGTAATTAGTATATTTTAATTAAGGTGGGATAATAAAAATGCCAGAAAAAGAAATAAAAACGACAGAAGAACTGCTTATCGACATAATACAAGAAACCCAAAAAGAAAAGAAAAGCGAAAGGCGCTGGGGGTATTTTTACAAGTGTTTATGGGCAATCGGGATTATTGGATTTATAGGCTTAGCTATTAATGAAAAAACCGGGATTAAAAAAGACCATATTGCAATGGTTACTATTAATGGTGTGATTTCCCCTACAGATGACGCTAATGCAAAAAGGATTATTGAAGGACTTGATAAAGCATACAAAAATGAAAGCGTAAAAGGCGTTATTATTAAAATCAATAGCCCTGGTGGTAGCCCTGTTCAAGCAGGTATGATTCACGATGAAATTATTGAGTTTAGAACACAATATCCAAGTAAGAAAACCATTTCTATTATTGATGATATGGGGGCATCCGCTGGCTATTATATTGCGGTTGCGGCAGAATCAATTTACGCTAATAGAGCAAGTATTGTAGGATCTATTGGGGTGAGAATGGATTCCTTCGGTGCAGTTAATCTAATGAAAAAAGTGGGCGTAGAAAGAAGACTTTATACCGCCGGTGAATTCAAAGGCACACTAGACATGTTTACTGAAACTAATCCAGTTTCAGTAAACATGTTAGAAAAATCATTGAAAAACGTACATGACCAATTTATTTATGCAGTCAAAAAAGGAAGAGGCGACAGGTTAGATGCGAATAATAAAATTTTATTCTCGGGGATGTTCTGGACAGGTGAAGAAGGTGTTGATTTAGGGTTAATTGACGGATTAAAATCTGAAAGGCAACTTAAAAGCAAATTTTTTGATGATTTGTCAATTATTGATTACACTCCCAAAAAGAGCTTCATGAGTTCGATTAACAAACAATTAGCAAAGGCAATGGTATTACTCCTTGAGCATAGCCCAAAGCTATCTATGAAGCTGTAAGAAAATAAGATGAAATTATTATTAGGGTATAACGCTAAACAAGAAGCCGTCCATTGGAATTCTGAAACAGCAATAAATGGACACATGCTCCTTATTGGAAAAACAGGATCGGGGAAAACACATAACGTCAAAAAGATCGTCAACGAATACATGAAGGAAGATCAAATTACGCGCGTACATGTTTTTGATCCACATTCTGATATGGAAATTGGCGATGAAAGTGTTGTGCGTTTTTCTGAATCATCTAATTCCGGCATTAATCCCTTAAAAATAAGTGACAACCCAGAATTCGGCGGAGTAAGAAAAAGAATACAAACTTTATTTGATATTATTAATTCAACCTCTCGGAAATTAGGAAGCAAGCAAGAATCGGTACTAAGAAATATTCTAATTGATCTTTACGCATCTAAAGGTCTCTATATTGATAGCCCTCAAAGTTGGGAAAACAATACAAACTACCCAACTATGCAAGAGTGTTTGGATTATTCAAAGCAGCTATTAAAAACGATTTACATAGGATCAAGCATTAAATCATTAATATTGGTTGATGAATTATCTAAAAATGCTCGAAGTATGATTAGGAAAAACATAAAATTTACAAAACAGCCAGAAAGCACAATAGGAGAAACAGAAGCTCTAAAAGATCTTCAAGAACAAGGACTTTATTCAATAGAATGTTTTACTCAATATATTGAACACATTACTTCCGGAAAAGAAAAACAAAATCAAGATGATTCATCTATTGATCTATCATTGAAATATGGTTCATTAGATGTACTTAAATCTGTAGTTGAACGCCTAGAAAACCTAATGGGAACAGGTCTTTTTAAGTCTGAAGAGCCAGCATTCAATAATTCAAAGAAAATATGGCGATATGATTTAAAGCCTCTTTCTAATGATGAAAAAAGCATTTATGTTCAACTAAGAATTAAAGAAATTTATGACAAAATTTTAGAAAGCTCACACAACGAAACAATAAAGCATGTATTTGTCGTTGATGAAGCTCATTTATATATGGGTGACGATGAAAATATTATCAATACATTAGCAAAAGAAAGCCGTAAATTCGGCGTTTCCTTAATTGCAGCCAGTCAATCTCCCGCTCACTTTTCTGCTGACTTTACGGGTAATGTAGGTATGACAATGATCCTCGGAACAAGTGAAATTCATTTTGAACCATTAGCTCGAAAATTCAGAATAAAAGCTACCATTTTAGAAAACATTGTTCCAAGAAAAATTATTGCTGTAAGTGTTGATCAAAAAACTCAAAAATCAACTGGATATAAACTAATTGCATCGATATGACAGAATGTTACTGGTCTGAAGATTATGTTTCTCCCTATAACGATAAAGAATTCATTGTTATAGATTTTAATAAAATCCCTATAGTATATAAAAAAGATTTATGGCATTGGGTCACTAAAAATAAACCTGAATTAGCCATATACTTAGATACAGACGAAGGAAGAAATCAAATAAAAAGCGGGTTAACTATCAATATTCCTAGAGAAAATGCCGCTTATTGGGCTAAACAAATAGACCTCTATTTTTAATTTAAAATAACCTTAAAAGATGAGCAAATCAGCCATCTTTTTTTGCTAAAGAATCGCCTTTTATCTGATAGGCTACAGGTTGCGACCTTACCTATCAATTTGCGGCTATTTTATGAAGAAAATATTCTCTTTATTCCCTTTTTTATTCTTATTTTTATCTTTTATTCCTCCGGCTAATGCAGTTTTAATGGCAGAAAGCTCTGATAAATTTGCGGCGGGTTCAAATCATTCTTTATTGGTACGTACCGATGGTTCCTTATGGGGCGCGGGCAAGTCAAATAACCATGTGTTAGGTTCTGCTTTCGATGCACCATTTTGGACGAAATTAATGCCCAATGGCGTTAAAGCAGTTTATGCAAACAATAATAATAGTTTTGTTCTAAAATCAGATAATACGCTGTGGTATTCAGGAAGAAATGATGGTGGATTAATTGGCACAGGTTATAGCGCACTTATTACATCATGGACACAAATAGCTTCTAATGTCGCAAAAGTTGTATCCAGTAATGATTCTTCGCTTATCTTAAAATTAGATGGAACAGTTTGGTTTTCTGGAAATGATACTTACAATTATTATGGTATAGGTAATAGAACAACACGCTTTCAAATTGGTACGAATGTTCGAGATATTGCGTGGGGTGGAAATGTATTTTATTCTCTCTCAGAGACAGGTGAAATATATTCTTGGGGTAACTCTACTAATGGTGAATTAGGAAAAGGGGTGGCTTATTCTTCAAGTAAAGATTGGCAATTAATTGCGAACAATGCGATTAAAATGGCTGCCGGCTCTTCGAGCTTTTACTATATTGATAATACCAATCAATTAAAAGTTTCTGGTGGAAACACCTATGGTCAACTAGGACTGAATGACCTGACAAGACGATTAAGTTTTGAAACAAGCCATACGGGTGTTACTGATATTAAAGTGGATTCGGATACTGCATTTATTAAACTTAGTTCAGGCGAATGGAAGTCGGCCGGAAAGTCTAATTATGGGCAATCAGGACTAGGATCGACAGCAAACAGACCTTCATGGACTTTAGAGCCTGATTTTTCAGAGGTGTACGCGGGACGGGATCATAGTTTAGCCATAAAATCGGATTCAACTTTTTGGGTAACAGGTAGAAGCAATGTCGGTGAGCTTTATAATTCGACTTTGGTATGGAAGCAAATAGTTGAGCCAAGTGATACTGAAACGATTAGCCAATTTAGTGAAACCACGGATAAGTTTGCGGCAGGAACAAATCATTCTTTATTGGTACGTAGTGATGGTTCTTTATGGGGCGCAGGGAAATCTGCAAGTAGAAATCAATTAGGTTCGTCAACCGACTTAGAGTTATGGACTAAACTAATGCCTAGTGGCGTTAAAGGCGTAAATGCCACTTATTACAGTAGTTATGTACTTAAGGAGGATAATAGTCTTTGGTATGCTGGACTAAATAGTTATGGGATGTCAGGGCGAGGGAGCACCAATAAAGTTCAAGCTTTTACTCAAGTTGCGACTAACGTAGCTAAAGTCCAAAGTTATCTCCATTATTCTTTAATTCTCAAGTTGGATGGTAGCGTTTGGTTTGCAGGACATGATGAGTATACTCTTTTTGGTGTGGGTGACACTTCAAATTGGAAGCAAATTGCAACCGGCGTGCGGGATATTGCCGGAGACTATTGGATGTTGTACTTACTCACAAAAGATGGATCAGTTTATGCGCGTGGGCATTCAACAACAGGACAAATGGGCACCGGTGAAAATTCTATTTCAAGTTCAAATTGGAAGTTAATTGCGAGCAATGCAATTAAAATGGCTGCCGGCTCTTCGAGCTTTTACTATATTGATAATACCAACCAATTAAAAGTTTCTGGTGGAAACACCTACGGAGAGCTGGGACTGAATGACCTGACAAAACGATTAAGTTTTGAAACAAGCCATACGGGTGTTACTGATATTAAAGTGGATTCGGATACTGCATTTATTAAACTTAGTTCAGGCGAATGGAAGTCGGCCGGAAAGTCTAATTATGGGCAATCAGGACTAGGATCGACAGCAAACAGACCTTCATGGACTTTAGAGCCTGATTTTTCAGAGGTGTACGCGGGACGGGATCATAGTTTAGCCATAAAATCGGATTCAACTTTTTGGGTAACAGGTAGAAGCAATGTCGGTGAGCTTTATAATTCGACTTTGGTATGGAAGCAAATAGTTGAGCCAAGTGATACTGAAACGATTAGCCAATTTAGTGAAACTATTGACAAACTAGCTACAGGAAGTAACCATTCTTTACTGGTTCGTGATGACGGTTCTTTGTGGGGTGTTGGACAGTCCTCAAACTATAATCAATTGGGTTTGCTTTCTGATTTAACATTATGGACTAAATTGATCCCCAGCGGGATTAAGGGAGTAAATGCTCATAATGATGGTAGTTTTATATTAAAGTCAGATAATAGCTTGTGGTTTTCAGGTAGGAATTCTAACGGGGTAAGTGGCATAGGGCATGGCAATAAAGTTCCTACATGGGCACAGGTAGCTACAAATGTAGCGAAAGTAATCAGCTATCCTAGTTATGCTTTAATTTTAAAGCTAGATGGAAGTATTTGGTTTGCAGGAGATGATAAGTATAATTATTATGGTATCGGGAATACGACTACTTGGAAAAAAATAGGAGCAGGTGGTCGAGATATTGGGGTTGGTTCAGGTTTATTGTATATTCTTTCAAAAAGCGGTGGAGTTTATGCGCGTGGGTATTCAACAACAGGACAAATGGGCACCGGTGAAAATTCTATTTCAAGTTCAAATTGGAAGTTAATTGCGAGCAATGCGATTAAGATAGCTGCTAGCTCTTCGAGCTTTTACTATATTGATAATACCAACCAATTAAAAGTTTCTGGTGGAAACACCTACGGAGAGCTAGGACTGAATGACCTGACAAAACGATTAAGTTTTGAAACAAGCCATACGGGTGTTACTGATATAAGGCCTGGAATGAATGGCGCATTTATTAAAACAAGCGCGGGCGAGTGGAAGTATGCAGGGAGGTCAAATCTATCTCAATCTGGGTTAGGATCGACAGCCAACAGACTGTCATGGACTTTAGAACCTGAATTTTCTGAAATATATCCTGGGACTAATCGTAGCTTAGGAATGAAATCTAATCTAACTTATTGGGGGACAGGAAGTAATACATATTATCCAATGGGCGGAATTTCAGAAACAATTATGTCATGGCGAGAAATGATTGTTTTGGAACAACCAGTAGAGATTCTTGATTTTACTGCAAGCCAAAATGGATTTTATGACAAGGTAGATTTAACGTGGTCAGA
>ENA-ORXI01001866-ORXI01001866.1-sediment-metagenome-genome-assembly--contig:-NODE-1866-length-15942-cov-7.828364_pt1 | contig 15942 bp, 13 predicted proteins | sample MGYA00237861_ERZ511468 | MGnify/ENA primary metagenome ERZ511468 (study PRJEB26299, sample SAMN06266213) | sediment metagenome | isolation source: Hudson Canyon methane seep mesocosm | place... | reverse complement strand
CTTAGGGTTTAAAGTTGCTTAGAGTCGAAGTGAATCAGGTATAATTGTGAAAATGCTAGTTTTTAGTTATGGGAGCATCGATTAAAATAATATATTTCTTCCTTTATATGAAATATATAGTATTTTCGTATCTTTCAAATTTCAAACAGGCTGATACAGCAACAATAATTCCTCAACAACTTAATTACATTGATTGGTCTTGTAGGTGTACTTAAAGTCATTATATTCTTAATGAGATAACTAATAGCGGCATAAATATTCTGAGAAAAATCAAGTGTAATATCATGAAATTAATACATTTTATAAATGGAAATATTAAAATTTCAAACAGAATAAAATTTTTAATATGAATCAACTTTGTCATTACAATCAAACATTAAAAAGCGTTTTTGAATCAATAGAAGATGTTATCAATACAGAACAGTTTGAAGATATTTTTAACCTTGACTCAGTGGATGGTGTGTTAAGAGAGTGTTTATCAATTGATGAAATGAGGGAAATTGGAAGCTTTTTTACAGGACGAAAATTATCGACTGTTACCGTAAAAAAATTTAGAAAAGCAATTGTATTTGATTCCGTTATTCTAGACCCTACATGTGGTGTAGGCAATTTATTGATCGAATGTTCAAGGCAGTTGGGAATTAAGCGAGAACTTTCACAAACATTAGCTTGTTGGGGGAAGGTGCTGAGAGGATATGATTTACATAAAATGTTCATTGAAGCGACAAAAATACGTCTTGTTTTAGAAGCCTTGAATCGAGGTGCAATAAAGGACTGCTCTTTGGAAGATGCGTTGCTATATTTCCCATATATTAGAGTTGCTGATGCAATGTCAATACAGAAAGAAGATGTAGTAGATATTAGTCATATTATAATGAATCCCCCCTTTTCTAGTTGGAATTCTCCTAAAATTAATTATTGGAAGCAAGGCAAAGTTAATGCTGCTGGCGTGATTTTTGATCATTACCTTCGTATTCTTCCAAACGAGTGTGATATTAGTGCCATTCTACCTGATGTATTACGTTCAGGTAGTCGGTACGAAGCATGGCGTGGTTTTATATCTAAAAATATAAAAGGTACTTGTGATATCTTTGGCCGTTTCAACGAGAAAACTGATGTTGATGTATTCACCTTGGATGGTATTGTAAGTCAAAGCGAAATGGATATTACTTGGTTTTCAAAGTTAGATAAATACATTCCAATTTCAGACTTTTTTGACGTCTGTATTGGTCCGTTGGTCGCCTACCGAGACCCATTAGAGGGACAGTCATTTCCTTATGTTCATTCTAAGAATGCACCCATTTGGAAAACGATAAAAGAATTTGATGAATATCGAAAATTTAAAGGGCGTGTAATCGAACCGCCATTTGTAGTCATTCGCCGTACATCAAGCCCAAGTGATAAATATCGAGCAGCGGGAACTATCGTCACAGGGAAGACCCATATTGCGGTAGAAAATCATATGATTGTGATCAAACCAAAAAGCTCGACTCTTAATGATTGTAATCGGTTGCTTAAAGTACTTAAGTCGCCAAAAACTAATAATTACCTTAATAATAGAATCCGTTGCCGTCACTTAACGGTTAGTGTCGTTAAAGAGATTCCTTTTGGGTGAGCAAGGTAAAATGAAACGTAAATTACTCGCAACAAAACCTTTTGAATTTTCAGCTCGTGTAACTTTGCAACTAGGGAGAGAAAGTATTTCCAGCTCTACTGTTGCTATATCCGAACTTATTAAAAACTCATACGATGCAGATGCCGAAAATATAACAATAAACTTCCATTTGAGAGAGCACGCCACTTCAACCTTAATTATCGAGGATGACGGGTATGGAATGAATGCTGAAACACTTGTTGAACATTGGTTAAAAATTGGTACCGATAATAAGTCACTCAAAGAGCGCTCACTCAAAAAACAAAGGGTACTCACCGGTGCGAAAGGGTTGGGGCGGCTTGGAATTGATAGGCTGTGTAAAAAGCTTGTTCTCTATACTAAAACTGAGGAAATGAATACGGCTTTACAGCTTAACCTTGATTGGAAACAATTTGAGAACACAAGCAAAAGCTTATCAGAGATTGAGCATGAAATTTATGAAGTAGAATTGCCAATTAAAGATAAGTACGGAGAGATTTTCTTCGATGAGAAAAGCTCCGGCACTCGAATGATACTAATTGGACTAAAAGATTATTGGGATGATAGTTTTCTTGCTACTCTTGAAAATGAACTTCGCCTGTTGGTATCGCCTTTTCAGGCCGAAAATGAGTTTTCAATTGTATTAAAAACTAATTCAAAAGGCGAGCTTAACGAGAAGGCTCTGAATTCAGAAAGAATGCTCAGTGCTGCCAGATGGAAGATTGAAGCATCAGTTGATCGTAAGGGGGGAGTGTCGGTTTGTTATACAAACAACAAAAAACAATTAGATATTAATCAGGAGAATTTACCTTGGAACCTTTGGTTAAAGAACTCAGGAGAAAAACCACTTTTTGGACCGCTTAAGTTTGAGTTTTATTATTTCGTACAAGACACCACGGATCTCAATAGGCTTAACCTAAGAGTTAAAGATTTGAGAGGTTTTATGGGGCTGAACCAAGGCGTTCGCATATATAGAGACCATTTTAGAGTGCGACCATATGGAGAGCCTACGGGAAAAGGGGACTGGTTAGATCTTGGGTTGAGAAAAGTAGCTAGCCCTGGTGGTGTATCTCAACCTGGGTGGAGAATAGGTCCAAACCAGATAGTAGGCTCTATCATTATTTCTAGAGAAACTAATGCAGTACTTGACGACCAAGCCAATCGAGAAGGGATTGTTGAAAATGAAGCTTTTTTCCAATTAAGAACATTTGTTTTAAAAATCGTTGAAACATTCGAACTACTTGTTCAAAAAGATGCGGCTGGAAATAGACAGACTGATTTATCTGATGAGTTATCTGCGATACTAATTAAGAATAATGAGAAAGTTGATGAGGTTATTGAGAGCTTAAAACAGTCTATTTCTAAAACTAGTCGTAAGAAAAAAAACAAGAAAAAGCAAGTAAACCCCCAACAGATAGTTACAAATAGATTAAAAGAACTAGAAAGCTTAAGGAAGAAGCAGGCAGTTGCAGAGCAACGTTACCTAGAAGCGCTACAAACCGAAAAAGAACAACTTAAGGATCAAAAAAATACTCTATCAAACCTTGCGTCAATAGGTATATTAACTATTAGCTTTGGCCATGAAGTAAGACAACATACAGGCCTAGCATTTAATGGCGCATCGAGATCTCTAAGCCACTTAGAAAGTTTGGATAATCAAGATGGACGACTGAATAAGCCAATTAAATTTACAAAAATAGTTAAAAATAGTACCCAATATGTAGACAAATTTTCACGGTTTGCTTTAGAAAATATAAAACCAGATAAAAGAACAAAGAGGAAAGTATGCATTCCGACCGTGTTTGAATATGTTTTTACCATGTTTGCTAGCACCTTAGATAAAATGAAAGTAGAGGCAAAAGTATCTCTCCTAACTGATGGTGCACAGTATAAAATTTATGCCTTTGAAATTGATTGGGAAAGCGTTGTTATTAACTTTATGACTAATTCAATTTGGGCTATTGAGAAAGAGTCTGATAGAAGTAGAGAGCGAAAAATTGAGGTGGAAATTTCAGAAACAGAATCAGAACTATCTGTGAATTATAAAGATTCCGGTGTTGGCTTAGAACAAGGGACCGAAGAAAGTATTTTCTTACCGATGCAAAGTGGAAAGCGTGATAGAACTGGTAGCTCTGTTGGCACAGGAATGGGATTAGCAATTGTTAAAAATCACATTGAAGATCACATGAACGGTACTATTAAAGCTATTGCGTATAGTGATATTGGCGGAGCGGAATTTCAAATAAGAATTCCTAAAAGTGGACGAAAATGACAGAAAAAATAATTTTTATAGACGATGAAGAAGACTCTAGAGTGATATATGAAGATATTCTTCAAGATATTTATGGAGACGAATATGAAGTTATTGCTATTGAGCCAGAGCCTACAACTCGTGACATGGTTAATAAACTGATTAGTATTCAAAGCCTTGTGTCAATTGTTATAGATGAAAAATTGCAAGTAGGATTAGCTACTGACTATCAAGGTTCACAGTTAGTTGAGGCAATACGGGTTCTTGACAGTAAATTACCCCTTTATATTTTAACCAGTGAAATAGACTTAATTACACCTCCTTTGGGTTCTGTGGAATATGTTATTGATAAGAATGAAGTGGAGCATTCAAGTTACAAAGAACAGTGCTCAATGCTAATGCGTCGACACATAAATTCTTTTAATGACATAAAAACTGCCAGAGCTGAAAGGTTTGATGAGCTACTTAAGAAATCTATTGATATCGGTTTATCTGCTGAAGAGAAAAAAGAATATGAAGAATTAGACATCGTTAGGATTAAACCTACCTTATCTGCTGAGGATTCAGGTAACTCTGAAGAACTTGATAGGCAGCAATCACTTATAGATGAAATTGAGGCCCAATTAAAAAAATTAGGGGACATTTAAAAGATGTATTTCCCTGAATTGACACGGCGCTGTGAAGAAGATTACTTCAATAATCGTAAAAAATTTTATGCTGACTATAGAAAAAACTATTCAAAAATTGCTGAAGATTGTCAGCATAGATGTGTTTATTGTGATATCACAGTTTATGAATCTGGAGGAGATGAAATGCAACTTGACCATTTTCGCCCCCAAGAACATTTTGAACATCTAGAAAGACACCCACATAACTTGTACTTATCTTGTCCTAAATGCAATGTATTGAAAACGTCTGATTGGCCTTGCTGCAAAAATACAGATAATACCTCTTCATTTATTGGACAAATCGGATATTTAGACCGATTTAAGCACAAAGCTGGGGATTTTCTAAGGGTTGAAAAAGATGGAACAATTACGCAACTTGCTGGCCCAGTCAATTACATGATAGAAAAAATGAAGTTAAACCGAGCAAGTCGAGTTAATATTAGACGTAAAAGGAAAATAGAATCTGATAAAAACAATCTCATCGAAGATATAGGTAAGTATATGATTAAGTTAACTCAGGATTGCGAGCAAGGAAAAGTAACACAGCCAGATATGATAGAAAAAATGAAGTCTATTCAATCTTTAGTTACTAAGTTCCAATCAATCTAAATAATAGATTCTCTCTGAGAAATTAATTTTAATTTATAGGATTTAAGAAATAATTAGCAATACTAAGCGATGAATTAAAAGGATAAAAAGAATGAGTTGATAGGTGCGTATACTATTGACCATGAACACACCTATTAGGTTTACTATTCTGCCTCTAATATGTTAGTTTATTTATTTTATTAAGTGAACCAAAACAGGCGAGTTGTCGACGTTTATGAGGAATGATGTTTATATCGCATGATAGCGTAAACTTATTTTTGAACCGTGAACTTTATATGAATCATTTAAATCCAGAATTTCAATCTGTCGTCAATGCGTAATTTCTACTTAGTTTTATTAATTGTGCTTTAGCTGAAAGTTCTGTTGTGGCTGACCAATATATTCGAATATGACCTGGTTTATTACTGTTGATGGGTAATAACCAGGCCTATAACATCGTTTCTAATTAATTTAAGATGACTCTATACAAACCACAGGTTAGCCTGAAATCTAGTTATTTCAGTCATTTATTTTAATGACTGGTAAACAAAAAATATTGTAAAAAAGTAACATGATTTGATTTTTAAATTTCAATTAAATGCTATGTGGTCAGCAACCTATGGTTTGTTAATAGCCATGTAATTTAATAGTGAGAATGATAGTGAAGAGTATTTTGGGGTGCAATATAAGGTATGAATAGATTCATTAATTCAGGAGTTTTAGGAACTGGAAAAAAATCTGGATTTAAATACAGCCAATTCTTTTTTTCAATTTTTAATATTTGAATTTTGTTTTTATAAATCAGTGCATTTAGTGCGCATTCACGTCTATTTGTAGCTTTACGGAGCTGATTAGGTCCGTACTGTGAAGTAATACTTTTGGGTAGTGCTGTTTGACCTTGGTGGTTATAACACCAGTTGATTAGCCATTGTTCCATTTGGTTCTCATCTTGAACTTCTAATGGTATTTCAGGGTGACTTGAAAACAATCGTTTAAACTCATGCAGATACCATAAACTAATGTCTATAGCCGAGTTCATGGTTTCAGATGAAATTTCTCCTTGATGTCCTTCATAAAAATGAAACAAGGCGGCTATTCGAGCAGCATTATTAGTGATTTTTGAAGCTACATCATCAACGTCAGAAAGAAAACCACCTGGGAGTAAACCAAGCTCAATGTTATTTTTAAAATTTATCCAATCATATTTTGCTTCTGGAGAGAACTCTAGAATGGTTCTTGTTTCCCTTCCTTGATCCACCGCTAGTTTATCTTGGGTTAATATGTCAGTAATACGCTGCTGAAAAAGCTCTAAATGATCCCATGGTTGAGGCTGGTTACTCAAGGCTCTATAACCCTTTGTTGAATATGGGAAAGCAACGAGGCAACGAGCAAGAAAACCTATGTTTCGTGCTTTTTTGCCGTATTTGTTCATATAATTTTCCATAACCCCTTCTTGGGCCATCAGGGAAATAGTTAGTCTGGCATCTTTTACTTTGAAGCTAGGTGAACTGATACGATCCACAGTAAGAGATGATCCATCCCAAAGTTGATTTAGCATACCTAAATCCCTTAACGCTGAACCATTAAACAAGCTGGCAGCTTCATCTGAGATGAGACTCATAGATGGCCAAGAGTCATGTAAATCCTGTGCAATTTTTGCAGGCGTAATATTGCTGGATATTAGTTTATAATTTCGTGGGGGGTTTGGTTTATTTAAGGAGTGATCGATTAATTTATTTTGTAGCTTTTGGTGAACTTTATTGAGTTGGTTTGTCTGTTCAGGGACATCTGTTAATAACAATTTTTTTCTATTCTTTTTAATTAGAGACTTAATTTCTTTTAACTCAATTTCATTTACTTCTAGTAATACCTCTTGTTCTAATAAGTTCTGCTCTAATTTTACTGATTCTTTGTTTTCAAATTCACGAATAGGTTTTGTAAAAAACTGATCCACAGGGGTTTTACCTTCTCCTGAATTTGCAATTAACAGTATGTATAAAGAACATGGAGATACTGACCCTATTGGTAAACGAACATCAATAGAGTTTTGGCAAGCCAATGAGATTGTCCCCAGGGCAGATGAAATAATAAGTGGTAGTGGAAACTGAGTATTATGCTGCATTTCCAACACCGTATTTTTAATTATCGGTGGAAGAGAGTCGATTGGAAAATTGTTAGGGTTATATAAAGACATATAAACTTCTCGATGGCTCAATATTTAAAGCCAGAAATTAAGGTATCCACTTTGATTTAAAGTGAATACCAATGTTAGTAAAATATTATGGCATCTAAAAAATCTCATGATTTATGATGCTCATGTAGAAAGTTGCTGGGTAATTTCTGGGTAAAATTGATATGCAAAGATATTCACAAATAGACAACGCAACGTGAAGGCTATTTAAATTAGTTTATTTAAATCAATGTGTTATATTTTTGTATGGCACTTTTAATGCGATGGTCGCGAGTTCGAATCTCGCAGGACCCACCACTAATTAGTAAATAAATTAAGCAGTTACAGTTAATTCTGGACTGCTTTTTTTATGCCTGAAATTCGCTGTGGTAACTTTGTATTGCTGTTATCCGATTAGCTTTAGAATTTGAGATGGCTTTTGGTCGACAAGGCGTTTCAACTGCTTCTAATAGCTCAGATACTTCAGTAGGTGAACTTTTGGAACGATTAATATTAGGTGAGTTTTATAAACTTTAATAGACAGTTGTAAATATAAAGCTTACTCTTCAGCTTCACCCCAAAGATCGGCGTATTTATTACTGTCATTAGTATGTTGCTTAATCCATTTTTGTGCATCCTCTACAGAGAGTGACTTTATTCCTTCACCATTAAAAGCTGCCCATAGGGAGTTACCTCCTCCTCGTCCGTAAAGAAAGTAGCCACCAGATTTTTTTAAATAAAGCTCTTCCATACATAATTCAGCAGGATCCAGCGCATTATTATGATACTCAGCAACAAGTCTAGCATCTTGAATATCAAGTATTTTATTAGTGATTAGTCTGTTCATTATCTCTACCTAATTATCAATCAAGTTATAGAAATGAGATTCAAGTTCAACCTAAAAATTCAATTTAATTACAGGGTATAGTTAAATTTTATGAGATTCATAAATTGAATTATAGATACACCGTTATTTGAGTCTAAGTGAACTAAAAGGACTTAGCTAAAGTCATAAAATAACATGATGTTAAGCAAACCAGAGCCTCCGCTAAGACAATATGAGAAACACATCATTCCTGTGCTCTTATTGAAGGCAACCATGCTTGCAGCAATTTTTTAACATAACTCATTCCACTCTATTTTAATATCTATGAAACAACGTCTAGTCGTTATTGGTAATGGTATGGCCGGTATCCGAACGGTTGAAGAACTCTTATTGGCATCGCCTGATAAGTATGAAATTACCGTTTTTGGAGCGGAGCCACATGGAAACTATAACCGTATCATGCTTTCTTCCGTCCTTAGTGGAGAAAAAAGTATTGAAGATATCATTATTAATGACCGTCAATGGTATGTCGATCATGATATTTTATTGCATGCAGGAAACGATAAAACGGTTGTAGAAATTAATCGTAGTCGTCAATTGGTTATCGCAAAAGATGGTACCCAAGCTGAATATGACCGATTACTCATAGCGACTGGATCCAAACCTGTTATTCCTGATATTCCGGGTAATAATTTACAGGGAGTGATTAGTTTTCGCGATATTTTAGATGTAAATACCATGCTTGAATACAGCCGTAGCCATAAAAAAGCAGTGGTGTTGGGTGGCGGTTTGCTGGGGCTTGAAGCCGCTAATGGTCTGGTGTTAAGAGGTATGCATGTAACTGTGGTCCATACTAATCCAGTGTTACTCAATCGGCAAATGGATAAACAGGCAGGGACGATGTTACAACAGGCGCTGGAGGCTCGTGGTCTACATTTTAAAATGCCAGCAAGAACCCAGTCACTTCTTGCTGATGATCAGGGACATATTAAAAGCGTTCATTTTGAAGATGGCAGTGAGCTGGAATGTGATTTATTTATTACTGCAATCGGGGTAAGGCCCAATATCAATTTGGCTGAAACCGCGAAACTTTATTGCGAACGGGGCATTGTTGTTAATGATAATTTACAGTCTTATGACCCCAGTATTTATGCGGTTGGTGAATGTATTCAGCATCGAGGAGCCACGTTTGGTCTGGTTGCGCCTTTGTTTGAACAAGCTAAAGTCTGTGCTAATCATTTAAGTGGTCATGGCATGGCTGAATACAAAACTTTACCGACTTCAACCAAGCTTAAAGTCACGGGTATCAATTTATTTTCAGTGGGTAACTTTTTGGGGGATGAACAGAGTGAAAGTATTTTTTACACAGCCCCCTCGCTTGGAATATATAAAAAACTGGTAATTAAAGATAATAAATTGATAGGCACGGTGCTTTATGGCGATACCGTTGATGGTAGCTGGTATCACGAATTACTAGAGGCAGAGCAGGATATCTCTGAAATCAGGGAAGATTTAATCTTTGGTCAACGTTACCTACCCACCACAGAGTCAAACACATGAGTGATGAAAAAATTGAATTAAAAACCATTAATACGACCTGTCCTTATTGTGGCGTGGGATGTGGTATTACGGCACGTGTTGATCCCATTAAACATCAGGTAGAAATACAGGGTGATGAAAAACACCCTTCAAATTTTGGTCGACTCTGTTCTAAAGGCTCTGCCTTGGCTGAGACTATTGAATTAAAAAGTCGTTTGTTGGAACCTTCCGTTTATGGTCATGATTGTAGCTGGTCGGAAGCCTTGGATATGGTTGCAGATTCTTTTCTCAGTATTATCAAAAAACATGGGCCTGATGCAGTTGCAATTTATGGTTCAGGGCAATTATTAACGGAAGACTATTACGTTGCCAATAAGCTGATGAAAGGGTTTATCGGTAGTGGCAATATGGATACCAATAGCCGCCTGTGTATGTCGTCTTCAGTTGCTGGCCACAAACGCGCATTTGGCTCCGATACGGTTCCTGGTTGCTATGAAGATTATGAACAGGCCGAAATGATCGTATTGGTGGGGGCAAATACGGCTTGGTGCCACCCAGTTAGTTTTCAACGTATTCGAGCAGCCAAAGAGAATAATCCTGCTTTAAAAATTGTAGTTATTGATCCTCGGCGTACAGCGAGTTGTGATATTGCAGATTTGCACCTTCCTATTGCGATAGGTAATGACACTATTCTGTTTAATGGCTTACTTCATTACCTAAGCCAAAATGGTGCATTGGATCAACCTTATATAGATCAACATACGGAAGGCTGGTCAGAGGCTTTAAAATCAGCTCAGGCCAGTAGCACTGATATTGCCCAGCTTGCTGAACAGTGTAAGTTAGATAAGCAAGATGTAGCCTTGTTTTTTAAATGGTTCGCTGAGCATAAAAAAGTCATGAGCCTGTACAGTCAAGGGGTCAATCAATCCTCTTCAGGGACAGATAAAGTCAATAGTATTATCAATTGTCATTTGGCAACGGGCAGCATTGCCATACTAGGTGCCGGGCCTTTTTCTTTAACAGGGCAGCCAAATGCTATGGGCGGTCGTGAAGTCGGTGGTCTGGCGCATCAATTAGCTGCACATATGGATTTTACTCATCCCGAAGATATAGAGCGAGTGGCACGCTTTTGGAAGACTGATAATATCGCCCAAAAACCAGGCTATTTTGCGGTTGATTTATTCGACGCGATATACGACGGTAAAGTAAAAGCGGTATGGATCATGGGGACGAATCCAGTCGTCAGTTTACCTAATGCGGATAAGGTGAAAAAGGCCTTGCAACAATGTGATTTTGTAGTTGTTTCTGACTGTATTGCAGAAACTGATACCACAGCCCTAGCCCATGTAAAATTACCTGCTTTGGGCTGGAGTGAAAAAGATGGCACGATTACCAACTCTGAACGACGGATTTCGCGTCAAAGAGCTTTGTTTAAACCCTCAGGAAGTGCCAAGCCAGATTGGTGGATAGTCACTCAGGTGGCGCGGCGCATGGGATTTGAACAGGCATTTCACTATAGCAGTAACGTAGAGATATTCCGCGAACATGCAGCACTTTCTGGTTATGAGAATAATCCACAGCAACATTTACGAGATTTTGATATCTCTGAATTTGCAGAGCTTAGTCAGCAGCAATATGATCAATTACAACCCACCCAATGGCCTGTTAACAAGCAAAACCCTCAGGGTTTGGCACGAATTTTTGCCGATCATAGGTTTTTTACCGCTTCTGAAAAAGCCCAATTTATTAGTATTACACCAAGGCCGGCAGGTAATTTGCCTGACCAGGATTTTCCCTTGATATTAAATACCGGGCGTTTGCGTGATCAATGGCATACCATGACCCGAACCGCGTTGTCGGCAAAACTGAATCAGCATAAACCTGAACCCTTTGTAGAAATTCACCCCATCGATGCTGAGCAGTATAAAATGCTGCAAAATACATTGGCTGTGGTTGAAAGTAATTGGGGGAAAATGATTGCCCGAGTTCAAATCACTGACACTCAGCAACAAGGCGCTTTATTTATTCCCATGCACTGGACCGAACAATATGCCAGTCAGGGGCGAATAGGCGCATTAGTCAATCCTGTGGTTGATCCAATCTCCCATCAACCAGAAAGTAAACATACCCCCGTAAGTATTAAAACCTATCAGGCTGTCTGGTATGGATTTATTCTGTCACGTTATCCTGTTAAATTTAAGCATCCGGAATATCTGGTCAAAGTTAAAGGTAATCAATTTTATCGCTATGAATTAGCCGGTGACACAAGGCCTGAATCATGGCAGGAATGGTCAAAAAACATTCTCTGTAGCAGCAGTCATGAAACACCTCAATGGCAAGAATACATGGATAGCGCTGCAAGTAAATATAGGGCCGCCAGGATAGTAGATAAGCAATTACAAAGCGTGGTGTTTATCGCACCGAGTATTGATTTACCCGAACGAAACTGGTTAAGCGGTCTATTTGAAAAACCAGCATTGGAGCAACAAGACCGATTGGCTTTATTGACTGGCCGCCCCCCTTTGGGAAGCCCAGATGTTGGAACGATTGTTTGTGCCTGTTTTAATGTAGGTGAAAAAACCATCCAGAGTGCTATCAAAGAAAAAGCCCTGAAAACGCATCAAGAGGTGGGACAGTGTTTAAAAGCGGGGACTAATTGCGGCTCCTGTATTCCAGAAATTAAGGCACTTTTATAACCCATGGGTTTCAGCTAAATAATGAGGGTGTGAGGCTTTAGTGCTCTTAAGCCCTCGCCCCAGGTGGGGAGAGGGTTGGGGTGAGGGGGGGTAAAAGTATTTCTTTTATCTATAATAGTAAAGAGAAAAATGATAAGAAGGGACGCATTTCATCCCCCTTACTCAGCTAGGAAGAAGGTTTAAAGCACCTTATTGTATGATTAAGGACTGGCTGAAGCTTATACGTAATCAGGGAAGTAAATGAAGAAAACGGACAAAAAAATAGACAAGCAAATTTGCAAGACATTGGCCAAAGCCTGTGAAATAGCAAAAGTCGAAGTACTAGGGTTTCAATGGCTTACACACTTAGTCAATTACAATCAGTTTCCAGAGAGTTTATCGATTATTTGTGTTTTTGATACTCAGGCTGGTTTAGAGCAAGCGTGTCAGCAAAAGAAAGATCAGCTTATTATTGATTTAATTAAAAGTGAATTGGAACAAATAAATATTAGATTTAAAGATATTAAGCGGCATGTTTCTTTTGATACTGAAGAGACATGCCGATTCAATATTCATACTTGAGTAATTCCTTCAAAGAAATGGACTTATAAAAACCATTGAAACCTGTAACGTATCTGGTTATGCTTTATCTCATGATTATTAGTTTCAAGCATAAAGGATTAGAGCGTTTCTTTAAAACAGGAGCTAAATCAGGTATCCAATCAAATCACTCAGCAAGGCTTTAATTAATTTTAGGTAGACTGAATGCCTCTGCGCAGCCATTGGATATGAACTTGCCAGGTTTGTCACTTCACCAACTTACAGGTGATAAAAAAATGATATTTGGTCGGTAAAGGTGAGTGGAAATTGACAAGTAACTTTTCGAATGAATGGAGAGCATGCGGAAATAGTCAATTATGAAGATTATCATTGAGGTAAAGCTATGTTAATGCACAATCCCCCCCACCCTGGACTAATAATTAAGGAGCTCTGTATAGAGCCTTTAGGGGTAACCATCACTGATGCAGCTAAAGCATTTGGTGTTAGTCGAAAAACATTATCCAGTATTATTAATGGAAAAGCAGGTATAAGTCCTGAAATGGCTGTTTGTTTATCTATTGCTTGTAATACTTCTTCAGAAAGCTGGATGAATCAACAATTACAATATGATTTATGGCAAGCGGAGCAACGTAGAGATGAGTTACAAGTTTCTAAATTATTGGTGGCATAGTAGAAGAGTCTGTCGATATTGATACGACCGTACAAGAAAAATCCATTACCTATCCAACAGATGCCAAGTTAGCTATTAAGATCATAAACCGACTTAACAAACTCGCTAAACATTATGGGATTCAGCAACGCAGAACATTCACCAAAGAAGTTAAAAACCTCCGCCTGGCCATTCGTCACTTTCGCCATGTAAAGCGTCGAGCCAAAGCAAAAAAAGCACTCAAACGCCTTCGAACCATAGCGAGTATTCTTATTCGTGAACTGCGTAGAACTTTACCCAAATACAGCCTCTTTGAAATCCATCAAAAAGAGTTTCTTTTTTACGAACGGGTACTGGCTCAACAACCAAAAGACAAAAACAAAATTTATTCACTGCATGAACCTGATGTTTACTGTATTGGAAAAGGCAAAGACCACAAGCAATATGAATATGGTAATAAAGTCTCCATTGCCAGTACAGCAAAAACCAATATTATTGTGGGTGTAGCCAGTCATGAACGTAATATTCATGATAACCATACCTTACCCGAAGTCCTCGCGCATATTAAAAGTAGCCGAGGCAAAGAGGTCAAACAAGCGGTATGTGATAGAGGGTATCGAGGTAAGAAAAAATTTGGAGAAACAGATATTATTCTTCCTGCCCCACCACTGAAAAAAGATAATCGTTATCAACGAGATAAAAAGAGAAAACGATGCCGTAGACGTGCGGCAATAGAGCCTATTATTGGGCATCTAAAAACTGATTTTAGATTAACGAGAAATTTTCTCAAAGGTATTGCTGGGGATAATATTAACCTACTAATGGCAGCCTGTGCCTGGAATATGGCAAAATGGATGAGAGCCTTCATTTCATTATTTTTTACACAGCCCTTTTTACCAAAAATAGTGTTGAAAGAGGCTAAATTTTGGAAATATCAACTCAGAAAATTGATTGGCCGAATTTTGATTGATTTTTCTGGTTTTCAAGAAATAAATTTTAGACTTTTTCAGGGCTGACTAATTAACAACAACTCTAACAGCTTTGATCTGCTCCTTTCTTAAGGCGCCATTAAATTTCAACGCCTTTAAGGTTTTCCCACCCTGCCGTTTATCATCAAACTCTATTTGAATTTCTTGCTGTTCAAATAAGGCACTAACTTCATCTAAACAGCCTCTAGGTAATGATAAATAATCTTGCTCAATACGTGCACAACTAATATACCTCGGTATCCCATGCGTGGAAAAACGTAAAGCTTGAGTTTTAAAAAAGACAGGGTTAGAAAAACTGGCTGAACGTTTTAACCTTGCAATCAATATTGATGGCAGCCTATCCAATTTGATATACAGATGATTAGCCAAAGTAATGGTTACTTGTGTCGGGCAGTTTTCAATAAGGGTTGGCTTTACTATTGCACCCTGCTCCCATGGTTTTATTTCACCCATAGAATTCAGATGACTAGGATTAATGTTCTCAAGAACTTTGTGCAGTTGTGAGCCCGACATAGTCTCTATCTGAGATAAAAATATCCACTGATCTGAATAAGGTTTTAATTGATCATCTACAAAGAGGCTATTACCTGCTTGTCTAGCTTGATATTGCAGTGGCAATGCGATTAAGTTACCAAAACCACCTTCTGGCATTAAGTCTTGATTAGGAAATAGTCGATCATAAGATTCAAATGAAATACTTGGATAAATCTCCATAGCTCTGTCAAGTAAGCCAAAACCGAGTGCTCGCGCATCTTTAGCCAGTACAGCTTCGGCAAAAAAGATCCACAAATGAGCTCCATTTCCCGAACGCGATATTTCCAATGCATAAGAAATATGATATTCATTACAAGCCTTTGCCATAGCCTGTACAGCTGCTTGCCAACCCGTTTTATCAAAATCTGCAGCCAACAGATAACAGGTGTTACCTTCAAGTAAGGGATATAAACCCACCACTTTTTTACCTGAAAGATGATCATAAATAATTTGCTGATCGAGTACTTTATAATGCCTGTGATTACATTCACTACATTTCACTTTAGGCTTATTACATTTTCCTGACTGCCATTCGTTATGACAAGCAACAGAGTACCCACTTCTGCCTTGTTTATTTTGCCAGCGGTTAGCAAATATATCCGTTCGCCCTTTAAAGAGGGATTGAAATAACAGTACTTTTTGATCTGTATGGAGCTGATTAACTATTGGTGTAGTTTGCGCTCTCTGGTCATTAAGAATTTTCTGTCTTTGCAGTAATTGCTGTTGTTCTTCTTCAATTTCCTTTAAACGAATCTCGATCTCTTTGAGTTCAGTGTTTGGATCATTACAATCTAACTTTAATGACTTGAGATCGTTCATTTTCAACTCACTTATTTAATGGTGTGGCTCATTCAAACCA
>ENA-ORXI01001865-ORXI01001865.1-sediment-metagenome-genome-assembly--contig:-NODE-1865-length-15944-cov-6.343165_pt1 | contig 15944 bp, 13 predicted proteins | sample MGYA00237861_ERZ511468 | MGnify/ENA primary metagenome ERZ511468 (study PRJEB26299, sample SAMN06266213) | sediment metagenome | isolation source: Hudson Canyon methane seep mesocosm | place... | reverse complement strand
GTAGCAGCAGAGGAAGAGCAGAGTCTTTGGGACGAAACAGTAGATTTTTTCGATAATGCTTGGGAGTCGACCAAAGAAGTTTCCAATGAAATATGGGATACAACTGCTGAAGATGTTGAAAAGAACATGGATAAAGCAGCAGAAGTGACTGAGGATGCTTGGGATGCAACTAAGGAAGGTAGTTCAGAAGCGTGGGATAAAACAAAAGAAGTATCCGAAGATACATGGGATGCAACTAAGGAAATCACTACTGGAGCTGAATAGTTTAGCATCCAACAATTGACTACTTTTAGTTTTAATTATCATTCACTATTATTTAGCACTTGAAGCAATGAAACTTGCTTACATTGTGACTATATTATTCCAATTCTTAAATTAAAAGTAAGCTAGTAGTCGTGTTGCAATGGCGAATATAAAACACATGAATCAAGTCTGACGCTATTGATTCAAAAAGTTTGAGGGTTTTATGGATAATCAATTGAACATTATTAATATTGGAGGAGCCGACGTCCTTATTGTTGCCATTATTGTTTGGTTCTTGGGTACATTTTTGACTAATCGAATAGGTTTTCTTAAACAGTATAGTATCCCCGCCTCTGTCAGTGGCGGCATAATTTGTAGTAGTTTAGTGACTGTTTTATTTCTGGGTTTTGATATTCAGATAAATTTTGATATGCGCCTTCGTGATTTATTGCTATTGATATTTTTTAGCACCATTGGTCTATCTGCCAAATTACGATTACTGGCTGCAGGTGGCAAGGCACTGGTAAAGCTATTAGCGATAGCGGCTGTTTTTCTAATATTTCAGGATGTAACTGGCGTATTATTGGCTATAGCAATGGATGTCCATCCTGCCTATGGATTATTCGGCGGTAGTGTTTCATTGGCAGGTGGTCATGGTACTGCTATTGCTTGGGGTAATGAAGCAGAGCAAGCAGGCCTTATTGGCGCGCGCGATATTGGTCTTGCCTTTGCAACATTCGGCTTAATTGTCGGTGGAATAGCTGGCGGCCCTATTGGTCAGTGGTTGATTAAGCGTAATAAATTGACAGGTCCAGCTAAACAATCAGGTAATGATGCTTCGTTAGTTGAAGTCGAGACACATGAAGCGGCTCCCCTAAGTGACCTCCTAGGAACGTTATTGTTATTGGCTATTTGTGTCGAGGCGGGAGATTTAGTCAACCGCATGTTGTTTTCAAATGGTGTTTCTCTGCCAGGTTTTTTGACTTCGATGATGGTAGGAATATTCCTGACCAATATGGCGGATTTATCAAAAATAAAATTGAATGATACTGCCATTGGAGGAGCTTCCCAAATTAGCCTGCAGCTATTTCTGGCTATTAGCTTGATGAGTATGCAGCTATGGACATTGGCATCAACAATAGGGCCAATTATGATCGTATTGGCGTTCCAGCTTACTTTGATGACATTCTTTACTGTATGGGTGGTCTACCGTGCAATGGGCCGTGATTATGATGCCTGTGTTATTGCTTCAGGCTTTGTTGGACTTGGTTTGGGTGCGACGCCAGTTGGTATTGCCAATATGAATGCCATTACTTCTAAATACGGTCCATCACCGAAAGCCTTTCTGGTAATTCCACTTGTCGGTGCATTTTTTATTGATCTGACTAACGCGCTGGTAATCAAGTTTTTCGTTGGCCTGCCTTTCATGAGTTAAGCCAAATAAAAAAATAGCCCATAGGCTCAGATTGATTAAGTAGTTCTGACCATAACCCCATTACGGTTACTTTTAGTGTATTTTAAACTCCCTCCCACTATCGAGCAGCAATGAATAACATAATAAAAATACCCGTACTTTTTACTACTTTCTTTTTAGGCTTTATGGATGTTTCTGCAGCAACTGTAGAACAAGAAACACACCACCTACTTAACTATATGGCTAACTCTGGATGCATATTTATCCGCAATGGCACTGAATACTCCTCAAAAGAAGCTCGATCTCATCTCCAGCGTAAATATAATCACGTTAAAAATAAAGTAAATTCTACAGAGCAAGTGATAGAATATGCAGCTACAGAAAGTAGTTTTTCAGGAAAACCATATTCTATTAATTGCCCAGGAAAACCTGTTGTACCTAGTGCAGAATGGCTAACAAAAGAACTATTGATTTATAGATCTTCAGTATTAGTGGAAAAGTAATATTTAAGGACAGTCATGAAGTATTTTTATAACAATTTGGTATTAGCACTTGGTCTATCATTTAATATTTGTTTTGCTGATAGCCTAGAGGATATTTATTTTTTAGCATTAAAAAATGATCCTCAACTAGCCGCTGAATCAGCGTCACGACAAGCGACTTCTGAGCTAACTTCACAAGCAAAAGCAAGGTTTTTACCCGAAGTAAGTTTGAGTGCCGATAATGGCCGACTCTGGCAAGATGGTTCAAATAATAATCAAGAATACAATACTCATGGCTATTCGCTCAGCCTTACGCAACCAATTTACCGCAAACAAAATTTCATCCTTAAATCTCAGGCTGAAACTGCACTTAATAGTGCCGAAGCTCATTATCAAGTAGTTGAGCAAGATCTAATTATTCGTACTGCTGAACGATATTTTGAGGTGTTATCAAGTCAGGATATTCTCTTGTTTGATATTGCTCAACGCGAGGCAATTTCAAAACAATTAGAACAATCAGAACAACGACTTACAGTTGGCCTGGCGACTGTAACAGATGTATCCGAATCAAAAGCCGCGTATGATTTGTCAAATGCTACGGTGATCAACTCTAAAAACAATTTAACTAATAGTAAAGAACGTTTACGTGAGATAACAGGAATATATCCAGAGGTATTATCAACATTGCAGGCTGACATCCCTCTTGTTAGTCCTGAGCCTGAAGATATCGAACAATGGACATCCATGGCTTTAATTCAAAATCCGAGGCTACTTGTTGTAAAAAGTGCCGTTAATAACGCCGACCAAAATATTCAACTTCAAAAAAGCGGTCATTATCCAACACTAGATATAGTTGGTCAGAAAAGCTATAGCTCACAAGGAGATAGTTCATTAGGTGGCGGCATAAAGACACATCAGGATAGTATTGGCTTACAGGTTAATTTACCACTCTATTCTGGAGGTCGTGTACTTTCCCGTACTCGAGAGGCTGGGTATAGGCTAAATGAAGCCATGTTTCAGGAAGAACAAGAGCAACGATCTATTACAAGGGAAACTCGTGAAGCATACAATAGTGTGCTCTCAAATATTGGTCGTGTAAATGCATTGAAACAAGCAGTATTATCAAATGAACAAGCACTGGAATCAACGATAGCAGGATATGATGTCGGGCTTCGTACTACTGTCGATATATTAAATGTACGGCAAGAATTATTTAGTGCTAAGAGCGATTATGCACGTTCACGCTATGACTATATTCTTTCAACCCTTAGGTTAAAGCAAGCTTCTGGCACTGTTACAGTAACTGATATAAAACTCATCAATCAATGGTTAGAGGAATAAATACAATGTTTTCTACATTTAGATATTTGAGCTGGATTGCAGTTATAAGCTCATTACTTGGATCTACTTTGATGTTTGGTATAGGCGTACTGAAAATAGTTTATGCAATGAAGTCTATGTTCTCCGACAATATCAATGAGACGCTCAGCTCAGCTGATATGGCCACAGTCTATATTGTTAAGTCGGTAGACGCTTTTTTAATAGCCTTTGTACTCTTTATATTCTCATACGGCATACTTAAACTATTCATTGGTGTGAAAACCTTAAAAAATGAGCCAACACTCGACTGGATAAATATCACAACTATTAGCGATCTTAAGGCTATATTAGCTGAGGTTATTATCGTTATTATTTTCGTAAAGTTTTTAGAAGTCGTATTACTAAATTTAGATCAATTAGCCTGGCAAGTACTAATTTTGCCACTATCTATTCTATTGCTAGCCTTAGGCCTAAAAGTATTAGATTTGAGAAATCATTGATTAAGATAATTTTATTAAAGCTGACTTTCAGGCACTACAATTGAATATAATTTAGTCGTAAAGCGCTGCAAACCTGTCGTTTCTGGCTCTTCTCCAAATGTTACCTTTTCACCGTTTTCAATAGTTACCCATCTTATATTGTCATCATCAGTCAATTGAAGTTGATAACATTTCGATAAAACATGCTTATCAAGTCTATTAGATAGTAATAGTGCATGTTTTGGCGATTCAAAATACACACCTAACTCGGTATTGAGAACTACAGATCTCGCATCCATATTAAATGAACCAATAAAAACATATTGCTCGTCAAACCCGATTATTTTTCCATGTAAGGATGCACGAGATGAGCCAGACCATGTTCGTTTTTTAGCTACTTTATCGGGTTTATATTCATATAGCTCGACCCCACCTTTCAGTAAACTTTTTCGGTACCGCATATAACCAGCATAGACGAGGGGTACATCTGTTGCCGCTAGAGAGTTCGTTACCACGCGAACATGAACACCTTCTTTTGCACGTCGAACTAGGTAATCGGTGAATTTTTGTCCCGGAACGAAATAAGGAGAAACGATATTCAATTCATGTTCAACAGTATCTAGTTTCTCTTTCAACTTTGGTGTTAAATGACTTGCTCTCTCAACCTTCTTTGCATCAACCTTGCTTGGCTGATCATATAATAAAGTCCATTCTCCCCATGTAAATGGAAGGTCTCTTAAGCCCGTAATCTGTATCAAGTCAGTGTCTTTTATCGCTTTAGCATAGTCACTCTCTTTTGCTGTATTAAAATGTTCGTCTGACTCTAATCTAAAGGCATCAATAACGGTTTCATCAATAATAGCCTTTGTTGGAAATGATGCTAAAGGATATACCCACTGACTATTCCAAAAGATATCAAAAGACTGTGAAACTTCATTAACAATTGGTCCAATAGAAAGTACATCCATATCTGCAAACGCGACATCGGTTATAGCATCAAAATATTCATCACCAATATTTCTCCCCCCGATAATGACTGCTTGGTTATCTGCAGTGATACTTTTATTATGCATTCTTCGATTGACACGACCAAGATCAGTAATGAGATCAACAGTGCGATTCTCGCGGTTAGCAAAAGGATTAAATAAACGAATTTCAATATTCGAGTGAGCATTAATAATATGGAGCGTTTCTTCTTTACCTGCCGTATCAAAATCATCTAATAGCAGTCTGACTCGAACACCACGATCTGCTGCTTCAAGAAGCTGATTGATCATTCCTCGACCCGTTAAATCATGTTTCCAGATAAAATATTGGAGGTCTAACGTTTTTTCTGCTGAGCGAATCAATCTTATTCGTGCAGCATAGGATTCAATCCCACTTGGTAGGTCATGGAATCCAGACAAGTTGTTATTCTTCTCTGTAAGAGGAATAACATCACGACCAAGTAACGTATCGGATGTATTTACATCTGCATATGAAGGAATACGTTCTACATTGTCAGGTAATGATGCACAACCACTCATCATCACTATGGGAATAATTAGAAAAGTTAATCGTTGTGTCATGTGCAACATAGATTTATTTAGACTAAACGTTCGTAACATAAATTTATTTCCTATCGATGCAATGTACTATCGCTGACATTCTGCTTCATATCGTTCTCGTGCTACCGAACGCTTTAAAATTTGCCCTTTGTACTCTTCAATTTTTGCGGCTAGTGCACGACAGTTTTCCGATGTTTCTGACAATACTTTCACATTGTCATCAATTGATTCTATCCCATCCGTATACACAACAGATGAGTTGCTCTTATCGACTGGGCTTGATGATTTCTCTTCTACATCAACACTTCGTGGTCCTATCTCTTGCCATTTGCCACTACGTTGTTTGCAGAGGGTTATCTCTGTTGTTGTTACTGAGTGAGTTATTTTATTTACAAACTCAAGATCCCTACACAGGGTTCCACCGTTTTCAAATAATGAACCAACACTTGTTATGCTTCCCGTATGTCCTGTTTCTGGATTACTCCAAAAAGCAGTGGCACCATCATTATTATTAAGCACTTCTTTTGCCTGAGCTCTTAGCAGTTGCCAGTCCATGTCTGTAAACTGAGATGCAGGTGAGTTATCTGTTAAATCTAAGTTTAATTCTTGCTCCGCCATCAATAAGCTTGAGCTGCAGATTAATATCAATGAGGATAAAAATTTAATAGTTTTTAATAATTGCACGAATTTTTCCTCGGGTTAAGCTGTTTGTTTAATACGGTAAAAGAGAGCATATAACGCTGGAACAAAACCAAGCGTCATCATTGAGCCAACGGCTAAACCAAATGCCATTGCACTTGCCATCCCATAGAAAAGAGGGTCTTTAGATAGGATGAGGGGTACTAGACCCAATACGGTTGTTAATGTTGTTATTAATATTGGACGAAGTCGTGACATACACGCAGTCATTAGCGCTTGATAACGGTCTTCATTAATTGATTCCTCATGCATGATTTGATCGATCAAAACAATACCATTATTGATGATAATACCTGCGAGACTGAAAAAACCTAAGATGACCATAAAACCAAACATCGCATCCATCACAATCAGGCCAAGCGTTGCCCCGACAACAACCAAAGGAATAGTTAATAGAATCACGGCTGTTTTACGGAAAGAGTTAAATTGCCAGATTAAGAGTAAGATAATTAATGCAATAGCATAAGGGAAGTTAGCAAATAATTTTTGATTTGCTTCACCCTGACTTTCTATCTCACCTGCAATTTCAAGCGTATATTTGTCTGACTTATTTAGCTCATCTAATGTGGTCTGGATTTGATCTAAAATATAGGTTGCAGATTGATACTGATGTTTAGCAATAACCGTCATCGTTCTTTGTTGATCGCGACGTTTAATCCTACCTGCTTGCCAATCCCCATCTACTTCAACCAGCTCAGTTAATGGCACCCATGTATCATACGTACTTGAATAGATATTTAAATTCAGAAGATCTGTTAACGTCGTTCCATCCTGTGTTTCGGCTTTGATCACAATAGGGATAATTTTATCTCCCTCTCTATACTCGGAGATAACATTACCACTGAAATAAGCATTCAAAGTATTCGAAATATTTTCTGAGCTCACGCCTGCTTTCTTAGCTTTAGCTTGATTGACTTCAAGGTTTAATTTAAGCGTTTTATTTTCCCAGTCTTGTTTGATAATATTCATTTCAGGAATATCACTCAATGCTTCTATGACTTGTTCACTGACATCAAATAAAATGGCATCATCTTCGGCAAGAATTCTTAATTCAAAAAGTCCCGATTCAGAACCACCCATCCACATTTTTTTGGCTTCAACACGGGCTTCAGGAAAGTCATCCAGTATCATTGCTTTTGTTCTTGCTAGTACCGTGTCGACTTGTTCACTATTTACAGTGTTTACAACCGTGAAAGCCTTGTGATCATCTGGATCAGGCGGGGCAAGTGATAAAAAGAAACGAGGGCCACCACCGGCGATATAAGAAACAGAGCTACTCACTTCAGGATTGATTTCTTTATCCATCAACCAGCTTGAGAATCGTTTAGTAACAGCATCAGTTTGGTTAATTGATGAGCCTGCTGGTAAATCGATATAAACTAAAAATTGGTTACGATCACCTAGTGGGAAAAACTCTTTCTCAACCTTACCTAATAAGACAACGGAGCCTACTAAGATAGAAAGAATTAGAACAATAAAGATAACTTTAAAGCGCAATATTGCTTGAAGAATAATACCGTAATATTGATACAAAACACCTTCTTTTTCATTACCTTCGTTGGGTTTTACAACCAAAAACTTAGCACATAATGCTGGTGTCATATACAGAGATAAAAACCACGACATCAATAATACAATGGTAATAACCTGAGCCAATGACATGGTGTATTCACCTGTTGCCCCTTCAGCCAGTGCAATTGGGACAAAGAACAATATGGTTGTTAACGTTGATGTTAACAAAGGAATAGCTAGCCCTTTACCTGCCGAGGTGGCTGCATCGAAGCGGCTCATTCCTTCCTGCATTTTTACGGCAATACTTTCAGCAACTACGATGCCATTATCAACAAGCATACCTAATGCAATAATCATTGCAGCAATTGACATTCTCTGTAATTCAACTTCCATTGACGACATGATTACCACGGAAGCTAGCATTGTAATCGGTACAAATGAGCCAACAATAAGCCCTGTCCGTAAGCCTAAAAATGTGATGACAACTAATAATACGATGGCTAATGTTTGATATAGGTTATTGATGGCTCCAGACACCGCCTTTTCAACAAGCTCAGGTTGGAAAGTAGCGAACTCTAGCTGAATACCCCATGGAAGATCATCTTGAATTTGTTGTAGTTTCAATTTAAGACGCTCACCGTATTCGATACTATTTACACCATCAAGAATAGAGATGCTTATTACTACAGCAGGTTTTGCATTGAAATATACGGGTGGTTGTTTGGGCTCGACATAAGCTCGACGTATTGTTGCAATATCATCAAGCCGTAATACCTGTTCAGAATTTGGGATAGCAATTTGTAACGCTTTAATCTCATCAAGTGATTGGAAATCGCCCGTAGGTTCTAAGATTAAATTTTGTCCATCGGCTTCCAATTGTCCACCAGGTAATATTACATTTTGTGCTTTTAGCGTATTTACAATTGTTTTAAGGTCAATGCCGCGTTGTACAATATCTGCTGCAAACTCGATATAAACACGCTCATTCTGTACACCATAAAGCTCTATTTTTTGTGTGCCTTCTAAAACATATAAAGCATCACGAACATCTTCAGAGAAATTTTCTAGTTCAGCAGCAGAAAAACCTTCATCACCCCAAATAGCAATCGATGCAATAGCTGTTAAGCCCATATCATCTTTAACAAAAGGGCCAATCGTACCGGCGGGTAATTCTCGACTTACATCCTCAATTTTTTCTCTAAGTTCCTGCCATACAGCATCAAGATCAGCAACATCATCTCGCACTTCAAATTTAATTAATGATGAACCTGTTTTAGAATCAGAAGATATCGCATCACCTGCAGCAATTTCTTTTAACTTCTTTTCAATTGGTTTTGTAATTAAGTTTTCTATACGCTCAGGGTTCATTCCTGGAAATTGGGTAATGACCTGAGCTTGTCTGATGACAATTGAAGGATCTTCCTTGCTGGGATAGCTAAGGAAAGTCAATATGCCCATAATAACCGCAAGTGCTATCGTTATAAGCGTAAATCTCGAATTATTAATCGAGAAAGCAGTAATATCCATGACTACCTCCTAGATTATTGGTTTGTTTGAAAAGGTTTAACTATCAACCCATCGGAGAGAAATGTCACTCCCGCAGCAACAACTTGATCACCAGGGTTAACGCCTTCTACAGCAAGAGCATTTCCTATTACATGTAATGTATGTGTTACCTGTGTTTTCTTTACTGTGCCTGTCTCAGGCTGAAAAACATAGACATAATCTTGATTATCATTACCTGCAACAATACAACTTAGAGGAATCATAAAGCCTGCTGATTGTTCGTTATCAGCTAAACCTAGAATAACCTCTGCTGATAAACCACTATAGAGGTTGGCCTCAGATTCATCGACTTTCACCTTCACTGTAAACACATTACCAACATCTGCAGATGCCGCGATCTCTGAAACAGTGCCGCTTAGAACTTTTGCTGTTGTTTTAACTGCTATTTTAGCAGGCTGACCCAAGTTTATTTTATCTAAAATATTTTCAGGAACGGAAATTTCAACTTCTCTCGCTCCTTGATTCTCAAGCAAAAATATCTGTTGTCCAGATGTGATCTCTACAAAAGGCTCACTAGAACGTTCAGATATAATGCCTTCATAAGGAGAGTAAAGGAAAGTATCCCTGACCGTATCTTCTGCTTGTTTAAGCTGCACATGAGCTAGATTTACTTGCTCTTTGGCCGTTAACATAGCTGCTTTCGACTCTTCTAAGTCTCGTAAGGTAATAACACCTTTATCACCCAAGGGTTTTTTACGATTATAATCACCCTGCTTATCTGCGAGTATGACCTTCGCTTGTTGACTTTGAGCAACCGCCATATTTTTTTCTCTTTCATATGACGTTGCATCTAGCTTAGCTAAGAGCTGCCCTTTGCTAACCTCTTCTCCTTCATTAACAAAGATCTGAATAATTTTTCCTGAAACAGGAAAGCTGAGCGATGCAGATGTTGTGGCAACAGTTGTACCAGAGAATTTTCGTTCTGATATTTCACTTACTTCATTTACTGTAAATAGCTTAACGGATCGAATAGCGGCTGGAGGAGATGTTTCGACAACCTGTTCTTGACAAGCCGATAAAACAAAAACTTGTAATGCAACAAGTAACCAAGATATTTTCACAAAATTGTCCTTAATATTCAATATAATCAATTAATAATATCATGATCATTAGCAGAAGTGTTATTCTTAAAAGTTGTAATTTTATTAGATAAATAAGTAGTCAAGGATGCAAGTAAATGAAGTCAATTAAGTCAATTAAGTTACTCCTTATTGCCCTAATAACGATCATAGCTTTGTTGGGTACAGCTACTCTAATGCTCGACAAAGAAGACTATCAGGTAGCTTTGATTTGGAGCCTACAGAATTTTACTAGCTATCAAATAACATCAGTAGATGACCTGTCAATCACATACGGAACAAGCCCAAGTATCACATTAAAAAATCTTGCTCTCCATAATGAGAGTGATTCTCAGAGCATAAAAGCTGACATTTTTTCTATAGAGTTTTCATTTGCTAGCTTATTTACTGATCAGCTGAAAATAAAGAAAATACTCATTCAAAATGGTGAGATTAAAATTACTCAACAGGCTGGAGGGGGCTCTAGCTCATTCACTTCAGTTCCTGTCATTGAATATGCTGAGCTACAAAATATTCATATATCGTGTCACTGTAAGCAGAAAAAACCTCTTTCATTATTTGTCGATAAGATAAAGATTGTTGATGCAGGTAATGGTAAGAAAGAACTTTCTGGGAATGGCGAATTTGAAAAAGTACCTTTTAAACTTGTCAGCCATATCGAAAAAAATAAAGAAAATAACACCTCACTATCTTTAGCATTTAATCTTCTGGAGTCATCACTTAAGATAAAAGGTTCGATAGATGACCCTAGTCATCTAAAAGGTGTAAATTTATCGGTAACAGCTGATATGAAAGAGCTGGCTAATGTGGTGGCTTATTTTGTTAATACGCCTAAAAAGTTAGGAAAGGCACATGTCTCAGCACAGTTAAAAGGCGATATTGATAATGTTGATATCAGTGAGATTTCTGTCACTTTGGATGATAACGATACTGTTTCTCTTGCTGTCACTGGTGCTATAGATAATCTTAAATATAAGCAGCAGAATGCAAGTGCTGATGTGAATTTATTATTTCAAGAAAACAGCTTAAAACCGATAGAGTTTATCGGTCAACTCGTAAGGGACAACGAACAAATTGAATTTGATGGTGATATTAATATTGATGGTACACCACTCAAAACTGACTTGACCCTCAGCCTCCAAACAATCCCTGCGTTATTATCCGGTAAAGTGCAAACAGAGCAATTTCATATCGATTCTTTTTCATTGCGACAAGCGTCTCCAGACACTAATCCTGATACTGAAAAAAAAGGGTTTAAAAATACAGACTTACGCCTGAGTATTTTTAAAAGTTTAGATATAGATTTGTTGATTTCAGCATTCAAGTTAACAGGGACAAAATTTGATATTGAAACAAGTGAGTCACTCCTTACTAGTAAGTCTGGACTACTGACACTTGAACCTACCATTCTAACTATAAATGATAACCCCGTTAAAATTCACAGCACAATACAGTCCATTTCATCACCTCCTAATATAACGCTAGACATTCAAGCACAGCATTTTGACGTGTCTAAACTTTATACTGATCCAGAAAACCCGCCTGGAATTGAAGGTGACTTAACTTTTCACCTTGAGGGTAAGGGCCAAGGAAATAGTATCGGTGATGCCATTAATTCTATGGATGGACAGCTTGCAATGGTGATGGATACTGGTGTCATTAATCAATCAGGACTCCAGTTAATGTCTACTGATATCGTAGGCTGGATGTTTGAGAAAGTAATTCATAAGAAACACACAAAGATCACCTGTTTTATTAACCAAAATGAAATTAAAGATGGTGTACTGACTAGCCAAGTATTACAGCTAGAGTCTCCTGATATGGAAGTAAGAGGTTTAGGGATGATCCAACTGAATCAGGAATTAATTGACTTAACGTTATATGCAGATGACAAAAGCTTGTTTAAGCCAGCGGTTCCTATTGAGATTAAAGGTGACTTGTTTGACCCTACCGTTAAAATGTTACCGTCAGTAGGTTCACTAGCCTCATTAACAATGTCTATAGTGCCTCACCTTTTCTTAGCCGATGTGCTAACAACTGGTTTTTTAGACTTGTTAAAGATTGGCGATCAAGAAAAGCCTTGTCAATAATACACTTTAATATAGGAGCCAAATTTCATGGACTTTACACTACATTTCATTAAACTTTTTTTTACTTATATTTACCTATGTATGCCATTATTACTTGGGTTTCTATCTATCATTCTCCTATTTGGTCAAGTTGTTGGACGTATTGAAAAGTGGAAATATTTTGATGCAACATATTGGACTTTCATTACCGCCTTAACCATTGGATATGGCGACATAAGACCTATTCAGAAAAGTACCAGATTGATTTCAATCATCATTGGTTTACTTGGCATAATGTTTACAGGGCTCATTGTTGCTATCACTATTGCCACGGCAACTAAAGCATTTGAATTAAGCTAAACATTGTCAGTATTACCATATTATGTTTAACTTATTAAGTTGAGCACATTGCCTTACAAGGACAGGAACAATGAAAACGAAAATTGGATTATTTATAGTATTCACATTATTTTTTGCATCGAGTAGCTATAGTGCAGAGGATGTCACCACTGTAGAGGCTGTAAATAGCGATATTAGTGATAACCTCGACTTAGAACTTGTAGCTTCTGTATTTGGTGAAGCTGAGGACCTTGAGGATTTCGAAAAAAGACTTAATGATCCTGATTCTCAAATTTCTAATTTAGACTTAAATGAAGATGGAGAGGTTGACTATTTAAGAGTCATTGAGACATCAAAAGGTGACACTCATTTAGTCACGATTCAAGCCGTTATTGCAAAAGATCAATATCAAGATGTGGCAACAATTGATGTTGAAAAAGGCAGCAATGGTGAAACAGAAATACAAGTAGTCGGTGATGTCTATATGTATGGTCCTGGCTATATTATCACCCCAGTCTATGTTCACCCTCCTGTTATCTACTATTGGTTCTGGAGTCCGTTCTATAATCCATGGCGTTCACCGTATTTCTGGGGAGTATACCCGCCTTACTACCATCCATGGCACCCATATCCTCGCAATAGATACCGCCGAAATGTGAATGTAAATATTGATGTGAATAATACATACAACCATACATCGATAAGAAACAGTAAAACGTCTATAGACTTACAAGATAAATCACGACGAAATGATTTTGGAGACCGCAATCCTGATAAATCTTTTGATAAGAGAAGTAAAGATACAAGGAATAAAACAGCTTTAGATTCAGCACCGCCGAAAAAAGCAGCCGCTAAAGTCGAGCAACCTAAAAAATCTACAGGCAAGCAAGTACAAGATGACTGGAAACCAAAGTCAGAAATTGAAGGTAACAAAAGTATAGTAAAAGATAACAGAGTTTCAGCACCTTCAAAATCTAGAAATAGTGCATTAAGCAATGCTGGGAATGGACAGGTATCTCGTAAAAATGCTACTCGAGGCTCTTCAAGTAGGAGCTCTGCTGCCAGTCGAAGACCTAGTGGCGGAAGAGCTCGTAGATAATTTAAGGAAGAAACATGAAATATGCAATAACAACATCGGCTAGCATTATTGGTCAATATTTATCAAAAGTAAGAAATCACTTCTTTGGGGTGTTTTTTGTAGGTCTATCACTATCTCTCGTTTCTTGCTCATCTTCAAATGAATCTATCGAAGATTTACAAGTTGACTCGGCACTTCAACAAATCATATTTACATCACCAGAAAGAGCAGCACAGTCATTTTTTGATGCGATTTCAGACAATGATGTTGAAACCCTTAAAAAAATCCTTGGTGCAAATTTTCAAAATGTATTACCTATAGAGAGTCTGACGAGTCAGGATTCAACTAATTTTATTGCTGCTTGGCAAAATAAAAACAGTCTAATTACAGATGAGAAAGAAAAGTATAAATTAATTGTTGTAGGTAAAAACCAATGGACTTTACCTATTCCGATTGTTAGCAATGAGTCTGGCTGGTTCTTTAATGTAGAGCAAGGCATTGATCTTATTGATGAACGTCATATTGGTAAAAATGAACTCAATGTTATACAAGTATTTCTGGCCTACCAGCATGCTCAACAAGAGTATTTAGAACAAGATCATGATGGTGATGGACAGCTTGAATACGCACAAAAACTTATCAGTTCTCCGGAGGTGCATGATGGTTTGTTCTGGGATGGTAACCCTAGTGAAAAAGTTGGGTATTTAAAAGAATTATTGGCTAACAAAGAAGCGAAGGGTAGTTATCACGGCTATTATTATAAGCTCCTCAACACTCAAAATGACAATTCAAAAACTGCTAGTTTTTCACTTGTTGCTTGGCCCAAAAATTATGCTCTAAGTGGTGTAATGAGTTTCTATATTAACGAACAAGGTTCCGTTTTAGAGCAAGATTTAGGCCCAGAGAGTTCAACTATTCTTGCTTCAATGAATACATATGACGCTGCTTCTGGTTGGGAAATAGCTAAAGAAGAAAGTCTAATTCGATAAAAAACTATTGTGATAATTAACACTGCTCTATGCCCTTTATTGAATTTACTCGATAACATTCAAATGCACTTGCAGATTGTGAGCAATATGCCTTACTTGCTGTTTAGTAAATTATTGCAATAGTTAGAATCTAGTTTAAATTTAAGATTTTTTCTATATGAAAGTAGAAGACAAACCATTTTATCAAGTATTGTCACAAGCTGGAATTCCAGCACTGTTGACATGGCTACTAATTCCGCTAAGCTCCTTGAACCCTCGGATTGATTCGACAATCGCGCCCTACTTTGATTTAACTCAGCCTTTTGCCCAGTTCGCCTATTGGCTGTCTTTTTCTGGTGGCACTACCGGCATACCTTTTGTAATTCTTTTGATGCTGATTCTTCTCATATCCCGTACAGGAATTTCATCTCAACAACGCTGGAAAGAGACTTGTATCATTGTAATTTTCACTACTCTCTTTGCTGGTGGTGGAGCACTATTTAATGAACATGTTTTAAAGCCACAGCTAAAACTTCCCCGCCCTAATATCATGTGGTTAGCAGAGAATGGAGCACTAGGCATAACTGCTGAAGAACTTTATGCCATCGGTAATAAAAAATCACGCCGTGTACCGCTTATCAACGCATTAAATGATGATCCGCTGGCAATCAGCCCACAAATTAAAGCTCATTGGGTTGCAGAAACAGGTTATTCATTACCATCAGGTCATGCCTTATCAGCCATGTTTGCTGCCACATTCCTCTTAATGTTATCAAGTACATTACTCACATCAAAACGACGATGGATTTTCTATCTATTATTACCTTGGGCACTCGCGGTGTGTTACTCCCGTCCAATATTACGTGTTCATACACCATTAGATATCATTATCGGCGGATTTCAAGGTTTGGTTTTAGGTTTTTTAGCATGGTTCATTGCCCAATTACTGATCCGGAGAATGTTGAAAAGCTAGAGATTTACAGTCAATCTAAATGAATGTAAGTGCTAAGGCTTAGTTATGCAAACGCCGTGAAATCACTAAACAACTTATAGTTAAATGAACGACCGCTGCTGGCACGTTAGCGACGAATTGTTCAAAGGTCGCTTTCGACCCACAGCGGACAGTTATACTCACAACAATTAGGGAAG